>Ga0075774_116_pt1 | contig 6120 bp, 6 predicted proteins | sample RifGroC1_FD_67867 | JGI IMG/M metagenome (GOLD analysis project Ga0075774, IMG submission 67867) | Microgenomates (Woesebacteria) bacterium GW2011_GWC1_42_9 | reverse complement strand
AAAGTTGTCTTAAATAAAATAGATTTTAATGCAACTATTTTAAAGAAGTTTAACAACGGATTTGCAATCTTGAAAATTTCTACTATAACAGATAAAGAATTGACTGATACTTCAGTGACTACAGAGAAAGAAAATATCACTCAATAATACTTAAATTAAAAAGGTTTACGTTCTATTTTAATCTCGAGGTACCGCTTTACTAGAAGAAAGGAAGTGCTATAATAATAATTCGCAGTATATTAAAAATTATTAAATACATATAAATATATGCCCCCATTCAATAACTTTACAACTAAAGCAAAAGAAGTCATCCGTAAAGCTCATGAGCTAGCTATTGAACGCGGTCAAAATCACGTTAATTCCTTACATTTACTGATAGCTCTTCTTGTTCAAGAGGACTCATTGGTTATTTCAATACTAGATAAAATGGAAGTAGATACAATGCTTCTCACTGATAATTTGATAGAGATGACAGAGTCACCAGAGAATCGCAATACTCTCTCACCTTCGTATCAGATTTACCTTACCCCCGACTTAGCTCAAATTATAGAAAATTCTGCAAAAGTAGCAGTAGCTTTAAAAGATGAATTTGTTTCAACGGAACATTTATTTGTTTCTCTTTTAGATGGATCGTGGTCTATCCGCTCAAACCGATATAATTTTACTGGTTCATTAGGTCTGTATTTTTTTAGTTCCTGTTCAACCGATATCATTGGCATTGCTCTTAAATTTTTATCCCAAGAATATCTTTCAATCCAATGGGCTGCAAGCCGATTGATTCTTTCTCGATTTTCATTTTCACATCCGTTGTGCTTGTCCATTTTATTTCTCTACTAAAAAAACATCTCCTATTTGTTTCAAATCCACTAATGTGCTTTTTTCACAATCGCATTTCCGGTTTCATTATACTCCGTAACAATGGGATCGAGTCCGCTGCTTGTAGTGTAATCAATAAAGCGGTCGTATTCTTTCCTTGGCAGCTTATAAAATGTGTCTTGCCCGACAATCAGGTAATCAAGCCCCGAATCGAAGCGCGATAAAAATATGCTGTCGAGATCTCCATCGTCAATGGTGAATATTACGTGGTCGGTGGAGATGTGTCCGCCTCCCGCAAGTTTCAAATCTTCGTCCTCGTCATCATCGTCATCCTCGTCCTGATCAACTCCCCAATATTCCGCAAAGTCCTCGTGCGTCACACGCAGCAGGTCGCTTGGGTGAAAATAACCCATTCCGCCAGCAGGGAACTCCAACAGCGGCAGGCTGCCGGGGGAATTGCCAAAGTCGATGCCTATCTCGCCAGCGCGGGCCACCTGCCCAACAACGCGATAAGGAGTGCCGTCTGTGTAATTCTGGAGAACCTTGTCTCCGGCACGACCGCCATCTTTGTAAATAGCCTCCTTATTAAAAGGTTTTAAATAAGAAACAAAATGTCGAGCATCCTTCATCGATTCATCGACAATACTCATCCTGCTCATTCCTCCATAATATATCGACTTATGCATGACCTCGTAAAGGAAGGAAAAGGAATTTAATATTTTTTTGTCGATTTTAGAAAGTGCCTCTTTTACTCTGTCTGCGCTGTCTCCCTTGATCGTTAATCCTCTCAGTTTGATATACCATTTTGCGGCAAGCTCCACTCCGGCATAGGCCGTCCCAGCAGCGGATTTCACATATTTTTTATCGAGGTAATCCTTGCCATCGTTGGGCGATTTGGCAAGCATCTCCTCTGCGTTGTCGATGTAGCGAATTGCCTCTTCGTAGTGGGTGGTGATTTTTGTGCCTTCGGCAGCGGTGCCAATCTTTGCACCTTTCTCCGCCTTCTCCCCTTCCGTCCCACAGCCGCCTTCGCATGGGATCTTTATACCACCCTCGCTCTCGTTGAGCTTGGATGCCGCCTCACACTTGGTCATCTTCTTCCCTTCGAACTCCACCTTCTCCCCACTCCGCGCCACCCCCTTGGTGAGTATTATTTCGTCACCCTCCATCTCTACAACCCCAGTGGGTGTCTTGATATCGATGCCGCCATTGTCGTGTGAGTTGCCTACGAGGATGCCGCCAGCCTGATATGTTTGCAATCCGAGATGCTGCTTTAGTGCATTCCAAGGAACGGATCCCGGAGTTCCACTAACCGCTGTCCTTTTATTAATCATAAACTCATCCATCTCTTTGGGAGACTTTCCCTCGGACACCATTGCAGTTAAGTGTTTCGCAGCATGAACGTAGATTATTCCCTGAAGCTGCCCTTTAAAATAGTCTCCCGGATAAAGCGCACCAGTTGACAATCCCCTTCCTCCTCCACCATATTTAACAAAACCAGAACTCTGCTCAACCTGAACAATAATATTGTCAACATAAAGTTTTCCATCTGGATCAACCATTAGTTTTTTATTCCCCCACCTCAACTCAGATGTTCCTATGTACTCTTTCTCGAGTTTGGCTATCGTGGCGAGCATTTTGTCGTGCCGCCCATAAAACTGTTGAGCTGATTTAACCTTCAATGAGTCGGATTTTGTCCATTTTTTAACAGAAGCTAATTCATTCAATCTTTCACCGATAGTCATATTAAGCAATGCTCTTCTGTAGTTTAAACTTCCAAAATCCCGTGCGCCCGTTTTGTAAATCTCTAATGCGTCATCTCGATCCTTTGTGCCATCGGCAACTTTGCGTGTGGTATAGAAATCAAAACTTGGTGCTTTTTTCTCTGGAATACCCGCGGCCACATTTTTTGTGGGCTTGGGCATCTCTTCCTTCTTCTCCCCAATCTGCTTCCCCAATTCTACAATTGCAAATTTGTCCCCCGCATCAAGCAGTTTCTCTGCTGATGCAATCTTCTCCGGATGCTTCTTGTAATCCCGGACGACATTTCCCACGTGGCCCCTGTTGGTGCCAGTAAGCGCAGCAACCTCACGATCTTTCAACCCAAGGGTGTGAAGTAGCCAAAGTTTAACATGTTTTTTTTCGGGAAAAGAAAGGAATTTTTCGATTTTGTCTTCGTGTGACTCCATGATGGTGAGATAAAAATTCCAGCAAAGTTAAACTTAATTAAGTCACAAAACCAAAAAAAATCAACTATTTATTTTTTCTTCTTCTTTTTTTGCTCTGGATCCTTCTTCTCTGGAAGTGGAACGGATGGTTGCTCCGGAGCTGGTTCATCGCTGACGTTGGGCGATTTGGGGCCATTCTTCCCCTTTGTGAGCCTGGTAATCAACGCATCCTCCTTGGGTGCATTTTTTCCCTTCACATCCTTTATCTTTTCATTTATCTCTTCACGCTCCTCTTCCGAGACTCCTACGGCCTCCTCTATGCCGAAATTCATGATGGACGACAAGGCCACCCGGCAGGTTACCGAGCAGGTGGTGGCATGCTTCTTCTTTGCCCGGAATTCTTCTCCGCAGACTTTGCAATAAAACCTGTAGGAGACAGGCGGCTTTTTTTGTTCTTTTTCTTCGCGCATAAGTTTATTTGAGTTAATGGTGATTGGATTTTTGAAATTAAATTGTGTGAAATATGTGTGTAAATATGCGTTGTTTTTACGTTACTGTGCCCAGCCAGCTTCTGAATAATATTAATATCCGTCCCGTTTTCAACCAAATGCGTAAATGAACAATGGCGAATAAGATGGGTATAAACACGTTTTTTTATATTCGCCTTGGCAGCCAGTTGCTTTATAACCTGAAGGATGCTCTCTGTAGAATATTGCTCTGAACATTGCCCGGCAAAAACATAATCTTTGGTGCGGAATTCTCTCCAATAGTTCTCCATCATCGTCAAGAGCTGGTCGTTTATCGGAACCTGCCGATCCTTGTTCCCTTTGGCCGCGAGGATATTAATCACTCCCCGGCTTCGGTCGATATGCGACCACTTGAGGTTTATCACCTCCGACACCCGGAGCCCACAGGAATAAAGCAGTGCAAATATCGCCTTGTGCTTGAGGTTGTGGCATACATCAAACATTCGCTGGATTTCTTCTACGGAGAGGACGATGGGGAGTTTTTTGTTTCTCTTGGGCCTCTCGATATATTTAAACTTTTCAATCCCGGTGTGCGCCACCTTCTCATAGTAAACCTTAATTGCGGAGTGGTACCCGGAGTGGGTTGCTGGCTCTTTAAACTGTCCAAGGAACTCGATGACCATATTGGACGTAATCTTATCCGGATGCTGAACTCCTCGTTTTTCAAAGAATGCTAAAAATGAAGTGAATGCGCTGCAGTAGTTGCTTATCGACTGCGGAGAGTACTTTCTAAATTCCATGTACTTTCGGAGGTTTGTTGTATGCTCGGAAATGTTCATTGGTTTTTATTTTGAGGTTCAAATGGTTAAGTGGCTATCGTTACATATATAATGTTAGCAAACATTGTTTTTGGCGGAGCAGCCCTCCACGCTTTTTGTGTTATCAAATTTTTCTGCTTTTGCATTTGGGTAAATGGACATATACGCTTTTACCATTTTGTTGCATCTGGATATTGAATGACAAAATGTTTTTCTGTAAATTGTCCCATCTTCATTGTAGAAGATTACGCCTCGTTCATATTTTTTTTTGTAGCCCATTTCAATTTAGATTTAAGACCGCCAAAAACAACGATTTGCTAACAATCGCTTGCTGCAATGGCGGGCTGTTGGTTAATATTTGGTTTCGTTCATTTAATTTTCTTTTGTGCTGGCTGAAAGTATTGTGCTTTTTATCGCCACTGACAGCAAGCGAGTAACCGTTAGCAGTAATAGCGCAAACGCCAAATAAATTAAAAAATAAAAAGCCATCGCACTTCAGTTGTTTTTTCAAAACAATAAGGGTTTAGATTGTAGTTCTTTAATTCGCTTTGTCGTTATATCAAAGTATTCTGCATTTAATTCACTTCCTATAAATTTCCGTTTTTCAGTAATACAAGCTGTTGCAGTTGTACCACTTCCCATATATCCATCAAACACAATATCATTTTCGTTACTATAAGTTTTTACAAGGTATCTAATCAAGTCCAATGGCTTCTGTGTTGGATGGTCATTTTCGCTTGTCCTATCTCCGTTACTAAAATCAATTACACTTTGCGGAAAGTATTGGTCATCTACTTTTGTTTTTCCTTCATAGTTTCCGTAATTGGTAGTCGCATTTCCTTTTTTACTACCCTTCATTCTCATTTTACCTGCTGTCATTACAGGGTTGTAAGTAGGTAACTTTCTGTAAAAAACTAAAATGCTTTCGTGGTTTCTCATTGGCATTTTATTAGCATTTAAAAAACCTGTTCCCAATGCTTTATACCAAATAATATCGTATCGGAATAGCTTTGTATTACTCAAAATCAATTCACTTGCAAACGGTTGTGTAGCAAAAAATATCATTGCTCCGTTTTCTTTTGTTACTCTTTCCCATTGCTCCCACATCTTCGGTAAATCAGGTTTAATATCCCATTCATTTTGCGTTACTCCAAAGGGTGTATCTTGTAAAAGTAAATCAACACTTCCTTGTTGCAATCTGCAAAGGGTTTCATAACAATCTTCGTTAAATACTGTATCTATCATAATGCTTAGGCTTACACACGCCATCATTTTTTTTATTTTTTAATTTCCAAACGCTCAAAAGCTACTACTGCTAACATCACCCTTGCAAAATTGGCGTGAAAAAAGAACGCCAACTATCGCAAGGCTGCGGTACGTTAGCAGTAATAAAATTTATACCCCACTTCACGGCATCATTTTAATTTTCTCTCCGATTGGTATTAGTTTCCAAAATTTCACTTTGCCTTTTAATTTACAAAAGTCCCACCTTCCTTCTCTTGCTTCAAGTTGGAATTGTTGAAACCAATCGTATGCTCCTTTTTTTAGTGCCTTGCGAATAGCATCAGTCATATTTTTAGCATAATAGTAATTCCACCCATCGCTAATCTGCACAGTATAAATTTTACTACTGCTAACATCGGCTTTAATGCTATGGCTGGCTTCTGCTTTTTTTGAAGTTTGTTTTTCCATATTTATTTCTGTTGTTTTATTAAGTTTTGTCTTTCAATCAGCCACAGCATAAAGCCATAACCGTTATAAAACAGTTACTTTTTACTTTTTTTGCCACCCGCCTGTATGTGATTAAGAAGTATAGTTTCAATGTAATTGTTTAAGTTGCGATTATCCTGC
>Ga0075774_118_pt1 | contig 6256 bp, 11 predicted proteins | sample RifGroC1_FD_67867 | JGI IMG/M metagenome (GOLD analysis project Ga0075774, IMG submission 67867) | Microgenomates (Woesebacteria) bacterium GW2011_GWC1_42_9 | reverse complement strand
CGGACGTACTTTCGTTGGAGTAAGTTACTCTTCACCTAAAGATAACTTTAACCGTAAAAAGGGTCGGAATATCGCTGTGCAACGGATCTTAAAGGGCTCTTACTTCTCTTTTGACTTTATAAAACAAGAGGATGAGTTTCTAAAAGAAGCTGCACACAGACACTTTTTAGCTTTTAATAAAATGCGTGGGCCTTCTTGGGCACACAATTCCGCCTTGCATCAAGACGATATGTGTGATAATTGTGTTACTCCTTGGAAGTGCAACGGACCCCATAGCGCAGAGGTTGGTTTATAATGCTCTGTAGAAAATGTGGAATTAAAGAAAGCACTGGAATTATAGTTATACTGTGTGACGTTTGCTTTGATGAATTCGAAAAGCTAAATCCAGAAAAAGGCCAAGAAATAATAGAGCAATATCTAGCTACCAAAGAAGAATTGGACACAAATTACGCCGAATTTGCACAAGAAAATCCTTCGGAGCGTAATTAATGCGCACCTTTGATGAACTATGTATTCCTGATAAATCTACGGAAAAGAAAAAAATGACTCTCAAGCAAGCCTGGCAAGAGAAAGAAAAGCTCTGGGAGGAGGGCCACAAGCTCTGTGCGGAGGGCAACAAGTTCTATGCGGAGGGCAACAAGCTCTATGTGGAGGGTGACAAGCTCTATGCGGAGGGCCGCAAGCTCTGGGCGGAGGGCGACAAGCTCTATGCGAAGGGTCGCCTTACTTGGATCAACGCCTGGGCCGCGGAATTCGGCAAGGATTCCACGGTGGATTGGGATTGGGGAGAGAAAAATGCTTAAATTTCTCTTTATGATGGAAAAGAAAAAAATGACTCTCAAGCAAGCCTGGCAAGAGAAAGAAAAGCTCCACACCGAAGGAAGTAAGCTCTACGCCGAAGGGGATAAGCTCTACGCCGAAGGAGATAAACTCCGCGCTAAGGGAGATAAGCTCCGCGCTACGGGGGATAAGCTCAGCCTCGATGGAGATAAGCTCCACGGCGAGGGTGATCTCATGTGGATCAACGCCTGGATCGCGGAATTCGGTAAGGATTCCACGGTAGATTGGAGTTGGGGAAAGAAAAATGCTTAAATTTCTTTTTATGGATGACGAAAAAGCCCGTCACGATCTTTTTGATACCTTTATGCATAGATTTAACGATATAGAAGTAACACATACATATACTTATAAAGACACTGTTGAAATTTTAAAGAAAGAAAACTTTGATTTATTATGTCTCGATCATGATCTTGGCCTGGCTTCAGATAAAGTGCCTTATACGTGCTGGACTGAATATATAGAAAATATAGAAACACAAGTAGGCTCAGGAACAAAAGTTGCTGAGTGGCTTGCAGAAAACCTCAACGGGGAGTTTGTTAATGTAGTAATCCATAGCTGGAACCCTGTCGGGACCGAAAAAATGTTAACTATTCTAAAAGATTTTAATGTCGTTCCATATCCATTTGGGAAGGATTTATTTTCATTTTTGAGTCACTACATACCCACCCTACGGGATGGTTAGGAATGTAAAGAAATACTAATTTCTTGACTTTGCATAATTGAAAAATAGAAATAACTTAATGATATCATATACTTACAGAGCCTCAATCATAGGAAATCATGCCCGTACTAACTACTGAAGGATTTTAATGCCCTTCCTTAATCGTCTGTGTAAATACTGTAAACATTCTCTGAATAGGCATTTAACGCTTTCAGTACCACAGGGTGTTCCTACAAGGTTTGGACAATGCCTTGAACATAATTGTAAGTGTCATCACAATAATCAACGTACAGGGTACGCTGCTTTCAAAGAAAAGTTAGGGTTATAATGTCACTATTTGGATTAATGCCAGAACTTATCATAACGGATGCGCAACATGTAGGACATAAACCTATTGAGGGTACAATTTTAGGGGACAAGGTTCTTATAACAACTAAATGCGGAGTACAGATATCCAACTGCAACATAACCCTTGGTTATAAATCTGGCTCAAAAAGGTGCCCTAAATGTTAATTACCATTCCTCTAAAAAGGTAACAGCTACCTGTGGAGCAATATTTCCCCCTGCTCCTATATTCTGTGCTCCAAAAGTTATAATTTCTCCTGGCTCTAAATACAAATTTTCAGGTTCTTCCCAAGCAGAATTATTACTATCCACGACCGCGGAAAGAATTTCACGCCCGCCAGACACCGTTGTTCCTGCTACATCGTAAGAGACAACGGAGGTTGTTGCATCAAAATCTGTATAAGCAGGGGTTCCACCTAATGTTGCACCTTTAACGCCGTGGAACTGTGTATCTTGGTTCCCACCAGCACTCCACATAACCCGCAGAATTCGCGTGCGTATTCTGTTTGTTTTGCTTGCAAACGTAGTCGCGTTTTTCAGTGTTAGAATATTTGTTGTAGTAGCTCCAACTGCGGTTTTACGAAAAACTAAAGAACCCCTTACTCCTGTTTTATTAGGGGGGCCTTCAGTAGCAATAGACACAGAGGCCGTAGCACAAACCAAAGAAGAGGTGTTCCCCGAATTTAATGCTTGCATATAAAAACCCAACGCGGGATCTGTTACAGAGGGCACTAAAACGCTATTTGCGTACCGAATCGTATGCACACGTACCAAACGATTAGTGGTGGGGTCCTCTATAAAAAAATCTATACTTCCAGCCCCCAAATATTGCATACGAATAGCAAAAACATTCAGATTTTCATAAAAAAGCTGCGCTCCTGAAAGCCCGTGGGCGTCAAACGTGTCCCCATTCCATGTAGTTTGGGGAATCCAAGTATCAGTAGTATTATTTCGATGAAGTATTCCGAAAGTCGCTCCATTAAAACCGAAGAAAAAACCGTCCGTACCGTTACCTAGCCCTATTATCTGTGTAGAAGACGCAACCCCTAACGTAAATCTACCCGTAAATCTAGCTATTAATCCCTGCCCGGGGGTATAGCGAGGACCCACTACTCCAGATAAAATAGCACTACCGTTTGAAGTTGTGCCTGTAGTACACAGTGCTTGAGAATTTGCCTGTGTTACCGTGCCATTATTTGCTACCGTTGCGGTTGTTAGTTGTGTGTTGAGAGCATAAGGAAATTGAAGTTGCACAAGAGAGGAATCCTGGCCTACGCGAAAACCACCGAAGGCAAGCGCATCAATTCCCGAAGGGGCAATAAAAGAGGGAACATCAAAAGGACGTGTCACTAGGACCTAACCTTAATTAGCAAACACTCCTGTTTGCAATTCATCCATGTCCACGTTTTCGTCACCCTCTAATTGATCTGCGGGCAAACCATCCTCATTAGAGGTATCCGCGGGTTCTAAAGCAACAATGTTATCCCCGTCACTTGAAGAGGATATATAAACCTGTTGCACAGGCGCGTCAAATAAGAAGTTAATCTTGGGCATTAAGAATTCCACTAGAGATTGCGCAACAGCGACTCCTGCGCCGGAAATCAATCCTAAACGATACTTACGTAGGGAACTAATCTTACTCGCTCCATACCAAAGTATAGCTAGCATCGCAGCATTTCCTAAAATTTGTATAGGTTTTTGAAATAGGGGATTACTAAAACGTTTACCTATAACATTCCTAGCCAAGCGGCCAACAGAGCGCGCAGCAATATAACCAATAGCAGCAGGAGCAATATAAGTGAGCGCGTCTTCGTAGAGTTTGCTGCTTTTAATAGCTTCCTTTTGATAGCTTCTTCTGGATTTCTTTTCGCGACGTGCTTTTTAACAAAAGAAGCCACAAATCCACTTTTCTTTTTAGCCATAGTTTATTCCTTTAATAAATCAAACTCTTATTTTTTTAATACTGTACCATTCCAAGGATCAACACCCACTTCATCAGCAATACGAACTAAATGTTTTTCCATTTTAGCACCCCAACTTTTAAAATTATAATGGTCAACTTTTGGGGCCCAAATTGCGCCGTACTCTAAAACCACCGAGCAAATTACAACTACCATGTGACTTAATTCTTGCATTAAGCCTTTAGGAGAATCTGCTAAACTGCGTAAAGTTCCTTCAAATCCCCCATCTTTACCCTGAAGTTCTCGTGCATAATGATAAGCGTCTTGAATATCTGCTGCCATCTGTGCAAGTTTATTAGCCATAATTTATTCCTTTAATAAATCCTTCCAAGCCGCCACAGGTACAGCAACACCTAACTTTTCATCATACGGATTGAAAACTCCTCGTGTAATTACTCCCACAACACGACCATACTTATCATATAAAGGAGAACCCGAATTACCAGGGATAACAGGAATTGATACTATAATAACTTCTTTATCTGCGTAAGTAACGAAACCACACTTTTTTGCCCAGCTAAACTGTAAACTGCCCCCACCCACAGAGCATAATTCCTCTCCCACTAACGGTAAATTGCTTCGTATGTCTACGCTGTTCTTAAACTCGACAGGATCTAATATCTTCAAACGCATAGCATCTACTTCGGGGGATTTCTTATCTGCAACAGCCGCGTATTCCGTTACGCCTGTTAATTCTCTAACATACACCCTATAAAGAAAAGGGTCACAGCTAGATAAATGTTTCGCGGTTATTATTTGTGTTTCATTAAGAATAAACCCTGTTCCTACATACTGTTCCCCATCATCACAGGACACCATAATACGCACAGAATTCTCATACTCTTGTTTGGCCTGCGAATTAATATAAACAGGTGATTTTGCTACCCCGATGCACCCAGTTAACACTAAACATATAGTTAAAAACTGCAAAAAACGGTGCATAGAAACTCACTTTCTTAGGTAGACGCTGGTTTATTAGGGTCCTCTTCAGATGCACCATCTACCGCGTCATAAAAATCGCCTAGTTGGCCATTTACAGAACCCCACTCATTATCTTCTAATACTTTTTTTAACACTTCAACATCAGCGTCATCAACCACAACAGAATCTCCTGGCTGAGCTTTCTTAAACGCTTTAGTTAAACGACGAACAAACTTGGATAGTCCCTTCCCCTTTAATTCTAACTTCTTATCTGCAAACACAAAACGAACTAAAAGATCATACATAGACCAAGGATTACAGGCTTTTAAAACAGGATCTCCGTGTTCGTCACGCTCATATACTAATTTTCCTGCTTCTATTTTCTGTTCAGGTTCCGCTATCGGTAAACCCGTAACAGGATTAATAACTTGAATCGGTGCATGTACTTTAATGTATCTCATCTTCTTTAATCTCCTTAATATTCGTTCACAACGGGACATAGAGTTGTAAATATAAGCATTTCTTTCTTATTGACTAGTCGTAGCTGCAACCCAATACGTATTAGCGCCATCCTTAATTGCAAATTTACGGGAAATGACTGCATCCGTTGCAGCAACAGTTGTAATCTCAAAAATATGAGTGCCGTTGCCATCGAAGCGCGCGAGGCCTGCATCCACCCACAGCGCGTAATTATTTGTAATTACAACGGAACCCCCCGCAGTAATAGCTCCCGCTATATACAATGTTGCTCCATTATCTATTGTATGGGCGCTGCCATTTGTAGCAGTAATTATTCCAAGAGACATTCCCGCAATGCCAGGACTCGACGTGATCCCCGTCGTGGCCGTAAACGTGACCGTGTGACTATTGAGCCGGTACCCGGCGTAGTTGAACCCAGCCGCGTGGGTCGCGTAGGACACGTTTTCGGAAACGCGGAAAGCACTCACCTGGGTAATCGCAACCGATCCGGCCCCTATAGGAGCGGCAATGTTGACCGTCACGGCGTTGTCCATGGTCAACGCAGAGGCGTCCGTGTACGTGATGCTACCGATGTAGAGAGCCGTGTTCGCAGCGTTCGTGATCTGGGTCGTACCCGTGAACGTGACCGTGCGCGCGAGCATCCCAAGCGTACTGGAAAAAGCACCTGCCGCGCTGTCTAGGGTGACGGCGCCTGCTTCCATCAGCAAATTAAATGACTGGCTGATGGTAGCAAATGCGCCCTGGGTCGGGCCACCACTGATGGCGACCGTGGCCGCCGTCGTGAGCGTCGAAGCGCCCACGAAACCGTAGGTAGGAGCCTGGATGCGGAAGGCGCGCTGGGTCACAAGCGCGCCGGTCGCGAACTGGACCGTTCGCGCGAGGTTGAAGTTCACGTCGCTAGTCTCTATCGAAGCAACTAATGCCAGGGAGGCCGCACCTGTTAAGGTGAAGGCGCTCAATGACCCCCCTGTTTGAGCACTCGGCGTGAACACGACACCACTACTGTTAGAGAACGTGACAGGGCTTGTAGCTCCGGATGAACGAATCG
>Ga0075774_117_pt1 | contig 6280 bp, 12 predicted proteins | sample RifGroC1_FD_67867 | JGI IMG/M metagenome (GOLD analysis project Ga0075774, IMG submission 67867) | Microgenomates (Woesebacteria) bacterium GW2011_GWC1_42_9 | reverse complement strand
CAATTTAACTTAAAAATCTTACTTTGCATTCTTGATAGCCTGCGGCAAAGAGCCATTCACCATTAGTGTGTAAGCGATATCATTAATCAATCTTTTATTTATTTCTCTTATTTTTTTCATATCAGGATTGCCTCCGTTGAGCAATCTCTGTTTGCATTTCTTATCAATTTCTCCAACTTCATCATCCGGAAAAGATTTCGCTATTGAGAACATCTGATAGGGCATTAATCTGTCATCAAAAAAACCTTTTTCACTTCTTGGCCCGTAAAAAACAGCATACTGACAGGAATCCTTGTCATAACTCCCTCTTATCAAAATGAAATCTTCATTAAAAGGTATTGCCATGAAATTAAAAGATAATGAGTTTTCCAGTCTCACCCCCATTGACACCCTGCACAAAGAGGATTCTTCTATGCATTCCTTAAATCCTGAAACCCTGCTGTAAATCATATCATAAACAGCGTTAAGAACATTCCCCCCTAACCTGTCAGGAGCTTCCGCAGAATAAGACGGAGAAAAGCTAAGAGCCATGGAAAACAAAGCCGCGCCGCCGGAAGCTTTTGCCTTTTGAAACATAATTCAAATCATACTCGAATGTTTATAAGATTAGTTATGATGAAGAAATTAGTTTTATTATCTGACTCTATATCCTTTAGCATCCATGCATGCTGCATATGCATTGCTAAGATTCTGTTGTCCTCTTTGAGCACCATATAACCCTCCTGCACCAGCGCCTGCAGCAGCACCCAATCCTGCGCTATTCCAGTTCCTGCCTAAAAGTCCCCCTAACAAAGCTCCAGCAAGTGCACCCTGCGCTCCTTTGTCCATTGCCTGTTGTCCTTGGCTTGTTCCATACTAGCTTCTTGCCCACGCTTCACAATCCATTCTATCTCTTTCAACCTGTCCGTAAGTTGCATTTGGATTTGTAGGATAAGCATAAGATGTCGGACCTGTCTCGCATGCAGCCAAAGTTCCTGCAAGCAAAACAGCAGAAGCAACAGGAACTATTCTTCTCAACAACCCTCTTTTCATTTAATTATATAATAAAACAACTTTATAAATTTTTCTTTGAAAATCGTTTTGTTTGAAAACTCCTTATTTTTCCCAGCTTATTAAACAAAAAGGCTCGCTCCTTTGTCGTTCGCTTATTGGTGAAGTCTTGGTGTATTCAGTGTTTCGCGAAGCGTATGCGTAATCGCTTGTTGATGCAAGTTGTTAATACGAGAAGGATTGTTTTTATTAATTATTCTACTAACTTTAGCTCACTAATAATTTAACAAACTCAAACATTTATTGATTGTTAAAAACAAAACCTAACTTTAAATAATTTATTTCTTCAAAAAAACCTTTTGCCAGAAACCTTTTTTTATTCTTTTCTCAAACCAGTACGCAAAACATATCAGAACAACCAGCCCAAAAAGGGAAATTACAAACCTCCAAACGTCGCTTGCATAGCTCCAGTACCCCCCTGCACCCCATACAAAAGTTCCCGCTCCTCCCGCCATCAGCCCGACGCCCACGGTTTCAAGCGCAAACACCGCGTTCCCAAAAACAATTACGGCAATTCCGACAGGGATTGAAACCAAAAATCTCATCCTGTTACTTTCCTCAAGCGCCTTCTGGTAATCAAGGTTGCAGTAGTAATTCAAATCGCAGTAGCCCGTTGCCTCATCCTTGGCAGGGGCTTTTATAAAATTGTACTCTGTCCACTTGCCTCCAAGATTTTCACATATCCCCGAAGTGTCCGCGATTACTGCTGCGCGGACTTCAGGGCAAAAAGCATTGTAATCGGGCTGCGGAAAAAAAACGCTTATTCCGTATACGGCGACAAACACCGCAAGTATGAAAATGCCCACGCCTATGATAATTCCTCTCAAATTCATAAAAAAACAAGGTATAAAAGATTTATAAATATTTAGAACACGCTCGGCTTCGCCTCGCTTGTTGATATAATAATAATTAAACTTAATATTATTCTTGTTGTTAATTTAAATCAAACTTAATTTGCGCCATCTTTGGCTTAAACAATTTTGTTGTGATTAATCACAAAATACTAAATCTCAAAACTTAAAAACCCCGCAACTATGTAAAATTATGGAATATGGAAAACTCCTCGATGAAGCCTATAAAAAAATAAAGCATCCTGAAAATTTCGGGAACAGCGAAAGATTTGAAATACCAAAAGTAGAGGGTTACTTTGAAGGGAAAAAAACAATCATAACAAATTTCGCGCAAATAGCAGGGCATATAAGGCGTGATGTGGGGCATTTCCAGAAATTCATTTTAAAGGAACTCGCCGCGCCGGGATACCTTGATGGAGAAAGGCTTGTCCTGAACATAAAAGTTCCGAGCTCGAAGATAAACCAGAAAGTGGAGGAATACGCGCAAGAGTTCGTCATATGCAGGGAATGCAAAAAGCCAGATACAGAGCTCATCAGAGAGGACAGAATAACTTTTATCAAATGCCTTGCATGCGGGGCCAGACATTCTGTCAGAAGTAAAATTTAGTTTCTAATAAGTATAAATTATGAATATTTAGCATAAAATTAGCATTTTAACTATTAACAATCTTCTGATTTATCAAATTTTCCCAATAACAATCTTTAAAAATCAAAATTTCCTAAAAGATTAAGGAGGGAAAAATGGTACAAGGATATTGCGTTAAATGCAGAGTAAAGGGTAGGGAGATGAAAAATCCAAAGATAGCTCAGACTGCCAGAGGCGGTTACATGGCTCAGGGAAACTGTTCTGTTTGTAATACAAGGATGAGCGCCATGATGTCCAAAGACAATGCAGAAAAAGCGATAAAACAGGGAGCCAAAAAAGCCTTTTGAGTTTGGTTTGGAGAGGAATATCTCCGGTAAAATAATTTGGATTCTGAAATAAGCATATTTAAATAAGTGGTAAGACAGGCTTAATTTAAGAGATTTGCACCGCTCTTAAAAATGTTCATAAAGATAATAAAATCATACAGGGATATAGTTGCTGTTTGTGATTCTTCCATTCTTGGAAAAAGATTTGAGCAGGGAAATTTTCAATTGGATTTAAAAGAATCTTTCTACAAAGGCGAAGAAGTTCAGGAAGAAAGGGCGATAGAGATGATGAAGTCGATGGCTGCAGAAGATGCCACTTTCAATATCGCAGGGGAAAAATCCGTGAATGCTGCAATAAAAGCCGGGGTGATTTCCAAGGAAAGCGTCGGAAAAATCCAGGGAATTCCTTTTGCGCTTGTTCTTTTGTAAAGTTTATAAACAAACTCTTTTTAAAATAAGCATGAGAGAAAACCAAAACCAGGAGGAGGAAGTTGTTACAAGAGTCAGGCTTCCCAGAGGAGAGGAAATGATAGGAATCATAGAGCAAAGGCTCGGAGGGAACAAGATGATGGTAAATTGTTTTGATGGAAAAACGAGAAACTGCAGGGTTCCTGGAAGACTGAAGAGGGCCTTATGGCTTCGCCCGGGAGATGTGGTCATAGTCGAGCCATGGGAACTTGATAAAAACAAAGGCGATATAATCTTCAAATACAGGCCCAATCAGATAGAATGGCTGAAAAACAAAGGCTATCTGAAAAAAGATACTCTTGAGTTCTAAGCTGAAATGGAAACAATCATCTGCGAAAAATCACAGAGAATAATAAAGAACAGGAAGAGGCTTGAAGAAGAGCTTAAGATAAAAATTACCAACAAAGGGAAAGAGATAACAATCCATGGCTCTCCGGAAAACGAATATGTTGCGGAAAAAGTGATAGAAGCTCTGGAATTTGGTTTTCCTTTTTCCGTGGCTCTTCTCATCAAAGAGCAGGATTTCATGTTTGAGGCCCTGAACATAAAGGATTATACAAAAAGAAAAGACTTGGAAAAAATCAGGGCAAGGATAATAGGAACAAAAGGAAAAACCCTAAGAACTCTTCTGGAACTGACAAAGTGCCATTTTGAGATAAAAGACAACCAAGTCGGAATAATAGGCGAGCCAGAATACATGAGAAATTCTCAGGAAGCGATGATATCCCTGATTCACGGAGCAAAACATGCGAATGTTTATTCTTTCCTTGAAAAGCACCAGGTAAAGCCCGTCTTTGACCTTGGATTGAAGCCGGTTAAGAAGACAAAGAAGAAAAAATAGATAAGTTTTAAATAACAATTCTCACTCAGAAAAACATGCCCGGGTAGCTCAGCGGTTAGAGCACATGGCTGTTAAATATAAATACAGCAACCATGGGGTCGGAGGTTCGAATCCTCCCTCGGGCGTTTTATTTTTAAACAGAACAACACTTCCATAGTTATGTTAAGGGAATTTGAAAGATTGTACAAAGAAGACCAATACCATACCAGAAAGTGGGCAAAACATTACACTAAAAAAGAATATCTAAAAATAAATAAAAGATTACAGGAGAAAGTTAACAAGTTTATTAAAGGAAGCAAGTTAAAAAATTCAAGAGATTATTTTATTGCTGCCATGATTTTTCAGCACGGCTTTAATATTCCAAGTTCAAAGAAATCACTTAGATATGCAGGGTTGGCTGTTCAAAGGGGATACAAAAAAGGTAAATGGCTGATTGCATCTGCAACAGACCGACTTCTGCAACTTCAGGGAAAACCTCAGAAATTTGGCACACAGGTTGTAAACATGAAAGCAAAAAGGCCAAAACTTTATAAGTTAAATCCAAAGACAACTGATAAAGAAAGAAAAGAATATGGACTTCCAACTTTAAAGGAATTAAAAAAATATTACGGAATAAAATGAAGAAACCAAAAGTTCTCGTGGCAATGTCTGGCGGCGTTGATAGCAGCGTGGCTGCGCTTCTTCTGAAAAACCGTGGATTCAATGTAATCGGAGCTTTCATGAAAAACTGGAGCGATGCTAAAAACGCGCTTGGAGAATGCTCCTGGAAAGATGACAGGAGAGTTGCTATGAGTATTGCTTCTAAAATTAATATTCCTTTAATTACCTTGGATTTCGAAAAAGAATACAGAAAGCATGTCGTTGATGAAATGTTCAGGCTTTACAAAAAAGGGATTACACCAAATCCAGACATAGACTGCAACAACAGAGTAAAATTCCCCTTGCTATGGAAAGCTGCAAAAAGGCTCGGTTCCAATTTCATAGCTACAGGACATTATATCAGAAAGAAGGATGAAAAATTATTAAGGGCTAAAGATGAAAGCAAGGATCAATCTTATTTTTTATATAGAATAAACAAAGATGATATTTCGCATAGCTTATTTCCAATTGGAGAGTTAACAAAAAAACAAGTTAGAGAGATAGCTAAAAAAAATGGATTTCTAAAAAATTTCTGCAAAAAAGAATCAAGCCAAAGCAAGGGGAAATTCTTGACCCAGAAGGAAAAACCATAGGCCGGCACGATGGAATTTACTATTACACTATTGGTCAGAGAATTGGTCCAAGGTTTGGAATTGAAGTTGAAAGAGGCAGGGGCCAGCGGCTTAAGAGATGGTATGTTGCCTCAAAAAACCTGAAAAAGAATGAGATTGTCGCAGCACCGGAAGGCCATATTTTAAATTACAGAAAAGAAATCATGATAAAAAATCCACATTGGATAAATGAAAAACCAAAAACAAATGTTAAAGTTCTTGCAAGAATTCGCCAGGTAGGTGAGTTATTGCCTTCTAAATTAAAGTATTCTAACAATAAATACCACATTACTCTTAACAAGGCAATAACAGGCATTTCAGAAGGCCAGGCAGCTGTTCTTTACTGTGGATTGCAAGTTTTAGGCGGCGGGGTTATTGATTTTAGTTAGCATAAACTACTAATATTTTTATACCCTAATCTATTATTTAATTCATGGAACTCGACAAGGCAATCAAAGGCAGAAGCAGCGTGAAGAAATTCAATTCAAGAAAGCCTGACTGGCGTGACATCATAGAATGCATAGATGCTGCAAGGTATGCACCTATGGCTGGAGGCAATTACTCCTTGAAGTTTATTCTCGTATCTGATTCAGAGAAAATAAGAAATATCGCAGAAGCTTGCCAGCAGCCTTTTGTTGCGCAGGCGCATTACGTTGTCGTTGCCTGCTCTAATCCCGGAAGAACAACCAATGCTTATGGGAAATCTGGAGAATCTTATTTAAGGCAGCAGGCTGGTGCGGCAATTGAAAATTTTCTCCTTAAACTTGTGGAGTCTGGTCTTTCAACATGCTGGGTTGGTTACTTTGTTGAAGAGCACATAAAAAGAGAATTGAAAATCCCCGCAAATGCCCAGGTAGAGGCTGTTTTTCCAATTGGCTTCGAATACGAAAAAAAGCGCACAAGAAAGG
>Ga0075774_114_pt1 | contig 8436 bp, 8 predicted proteins | sample RifGroC1_FD_67867 | JGI IMG/M metagenome (GOLD analysis project Ga0075774, IMG submission 67867) | Microgenomates (Woesebacteria) bacterium GW2011_GWC1_42_9 | reverse complement strand
AATTCTATCAGAATATGATTTTTGATGAAATGTTTATTTTGGGTCAAAGTATCCGGAGCTAAGAAGATTTAGAAAGGAGACTGTCGAAAAATAGGGAATTAAGATAAGATGAAGCGTTGGTTTGATTGTAAAGGGTTTTTAGCTTATCATCAATTTTATGTTACACCTTGGAGATTTTTTTGCCCCTCTAAATATATCTAATCTTCTAATCTTTTTTTTCTTTGTTGCCTGCTGCGAAATTATTGGTTATAGATTAGCAAGATTGTTTATTGGAAGGATACCTTATTTTTTAAGAGGAGCAACTTGGTTGTTGGGGTTGGGTATAGTTGTTTTTATCTACTTTCTGTCTCACTATTTTGTACCGTATTCTTTTCCAACAATATTATTTGTTTTAATCGTTTTGTTGGTTCCCTCATTGAAATATTATATCGACGAAAAAGGCCTAAAGAGCTTGTCGGATTTTCTTAGAAATAATAAATTACCTCTTTTTATCGTCTTACTTGTCTTACCGCAAGTGTTTGTTAAATCTTCACAGCCGCCGTGGGTGTGGGACGAGATGGCCTATCATTATATTTCGCCTAACACCCTTTATTTTGAAAAGGTATGGGATACGGGGAGTAGCTTATATCTGAATTTACCCAGACTTTTGGATACAGCGTTTATCTCTTTGTTTTCTTTAACGAAAACATATTCGGTTGCACGACTACTTTCCTTTTCAATTTTTATTACTTTTCTTATTACGACATATTCTTTCCTGAAACAAAGGTTTGGTATTGCTATAGCAATGGCATATTTTGTGATGGCCCTTTTTTATCGCGAGAATTTTCTTTTATGGTCTACTTTTGGATACGTCGACATTGGCACTATGTCTTTTGTGATGATAGGATTTATTTCGTTTCTGGACTATTTTCGAGATAAAAACTTTAGTAGTTTACAGTTTAGTTTTGCGTTTTTCGGGATGGCGATAGGGTCAAAGTTTTCTGCCTTGACCCAGTTTCTGTCGTTTTTACTGATTTCCGCCTTTTTAATATTAAAAAGAAAAGATACTTCAATTTTAAAAAGAAAGAAACTTCTGGCCGGTGGAATCTTGGCCCTCCTCTTAGGAGGGTACTGGTATATTAAAAACCTTATTCTCACAGGAAACCCAATTTATCCGATTCTCTTTGAATGTAGATTAGAAAATTGTGAAACAATATCTTTTGGCTATACAACACCCTTTATAATTTCAAACATTTCAACTATCTATTCAAGAATATTCTTATATGATAAATTTCTTCAGGCCGTGTTAATTGTGAGCATAGTTCTTTCCTTAGCATTTGGACTGAAAAAGATTAAGAATGTAGTTTTGTTTATTTTATTGTATGTGGCTATTGAGATAATACTTATCAGAAACATCGCTGGATATGATGGTAGATATTTTTACCATTGGGCAACTTTTTCGATATTAATCCTTGTGGCGCCACTGGCCGTTCTGGACAACGTAAAACTATTTCCATTACTTTGGAATAAAATCAAAAAAAAGGTAAACCATGAAGATTAAAATCACACGGAAAGCCCTCAAATATTTTTATTTTATTTTTCTGTTTGGATATATATTTTTTCTGTTGTCGTCCCTACTCGTTAGTCTTTTGGAGAGTTTCTCATATTCAGGATTTTTTCTTAAGCACTTCGGTTTACCACTAGAATTTTTTATTTATGCCCTTTTTGTGTGCGGGTTATTAATTTTTCTTATTCCTGTCGACATTAATATAAGCCAAAGGCGGGTTAAGCTAATTAAGAAACTAATTTTAGTAAATGCTTACGCCTTCCTCGCGCTTTTTTTAACGACACTAACGGTCAATGTAGTAGAGAATATTAATTACAGTAACTTTATCTATAGTAAAATTCATCTACAGCCGAGGCTGCTTTTTAAGACCCTCATAATACTAATATTTTCCCTATTTGTTAATTTCTGGTTCGTTGTCCGAGTAGGTGGTTATAGGCGGCTTTTCAAAATAAGTTTGTTAAGAGGAATCAAAATTTCAGCATCGACGATTAAGGATTCGGTACTGATAATTTATTCTGTTGTCTTACTTTTATTTATCTTAATTGGTTCGCTAAATTTTGTTAACAAGTTTTATACGGAAGAGAATACTTTCTTGCTGGAAAACGAATTAAAATATGCTTTTCAGAAGATGGACATTTATCAATGGGTAGAAGAATTTTTTCCCAAGACGAAAGATATTATCAACTGGTGCGACCAACAAAAAAAGCCGGTGGAGCTGGTTACATTTGATCCGGAAATGATTTGGATGAGCTATGAAGGCCTATCAAGGGTTTTTCTAACCAATTGTTATTTTACAAATATTTATTCGTGGAATAAATCATATAATTATATTGGAAAAGACAACATGCTCCTTGTTTCAATTACTCCTTGCGACCGCAGATTAGAGCAAAAGAAGGGTAATCCAGATGGCGATATTACGGAATATCTTAAGATAGTCAACAATCAGCATATATGTAATTCAACCGAGGTTATACCGGGCCTATATTTATATAAGGGAGGAAAAGAATGAAGGATTCTTATTTATCTCGTCTCGAGGACGTCTATAACCAAAAGTCTTTTCAAAGAAAAGTCAATTATATTAAGTACAATTTTGGACCGATTATTCGAAACCTCAAAACAAGAAAAGATATTTCTGTGCTGGAAGTAGGGCCAGGGAAGGGAGAATTTATCAAGTATCTTCACACTTGCAGAATTAAAAATATCGATGTTATCGATAAAGACAAAAACGTTATGAAAAGTCTGCAGAATAATTTTAATATTACCAATGCTTTTAATTCCGACAATGTTGCTTCTATAAAGAGTAAGTTAAGACGGTATGATTTGGTTATATTAATTCAGGTTCTGGAGCATATGTCTCCAAAATTTTATTTTTCGACTATCAAAACACTTTTTTCTCGAGTTAAAAACAATGGGTATATTCTTATTGTCGTTCCAAATGCAAATAATCCTCTTGGTCTAGTTGAACGTTACGGAGATTTACAACACCAAATGGCATTTACGGAACAGTCTTTAAAGGATTTAATCCGTGGCGCTGGAATTCATAATTTTGACTTCGATATTAAAGGTTATTCAATCCCCCCATACGATGTCGTAAACATGGTTAGAATAATTTTACAAAAACTTTTACATCTTTTTCTTCTGACCATAATGGTGATAAACGGGGGAACATATTTTAAAATAATGAACCCCAACATAGTTTTAATTATTAGGAAAAAAGCTTAATCCTTTTAAGAAATGCTCTATAAGTTTTTGGGTCGTCACATTAGATACATTTTGTTTTTTCTGCCACTCCTGTGGTTGGCAGCCCTGGCGGCCAGTTTTGCAGAAGCCTATTTTTACCCGGGCGTTTTATTGAAGCACACCTCAATAGATGCACTTTTCTTCTACCTGGCGTTCGGAATTGCAGGATTGTCTGGATTATACGGCGATAAGTGGAAGGAGCAGCCTCTTCGCTTATTTCGCAAAATTAATTATTATGCAATATATGTCTTCGGACTAGGATATTTTACTTTTTATTTACTGGAAAAAACCCACTATCCTAATTACGTATTTTCGACTTTTCATATCCACCCTCTGGAATTGGGGACTCCGCTGGGACTGTCAATATTCGCAATAATAATATCTTCGAAAGATGTTTTATTGATGATTCAGAAAAACCTGGGAATTTTATACAAATGGTTTCCTATAGTGGTTATTTTTTCGTGGATATTGGTAAAGAGCTTTATCGATATAGGAACGAGTGCCGCACGTGATGTCTCGTTTATCATCAATAATCCGACAGCATCATACGATCAAAAAATGGAAGTAAAATTGGGCAAAAAATTTTATGATTATGTATTGTTTGTCAAGAAAAATACTCCCGAGGATTCAAAAATTTTAATTCCTCCATTTCCAACTTGGCCATGGGCCCAGTCAGGAAATATTCCCTATATGACATATTTTCTATATCCAAGGACTTTGTTAAATGGGGAGGAATACTCTCCGAAATATGATTTGAATAAAGAAGACATAGATTTTGTATTACTGGCATGGGGAGAGTTGGATGCCCCTGTCGGAGGTCAGACCAATGGGTGGCCCAAATTTGACGTAAGGGCAGAGAAAATAATTTATATGATAAACGAGGGGAGAAGTATAGAAATAGAAGAAGATTATGTATATAAAAGAGTAGAGAATAGGCAGGTGTGGGGATTAATTAAAGTTAAGAAATAAAAATGCAGGTTTTGTTAATTTTTATACTGATTGTGGTTTTTGGTTATTTATTTTCCTCTCTTATTATTAGGGGGCTGCCCCTAGCTGAGAGAGGGGGATTGTCCTATTTGTTGGGTATGGGGATTGTCACACTGCTGCTGTTTTTCTCTTCTTGGGTGGGAATCAAAATCACCGCAGTCAGTGTTCTAACAATAGTATCGGGATTGATTGCACTTCTTCTTTTCGTCTTTGTTTTTTTGAGGAGAAAAGTTGAAATTAATTTGCCAAATGTGCAGCTAATTTTTAGAAAACTCAGTTGGCCCGAGAAAATAATTTGCTTGGTAATAGGGGTAGCTATCTCGTTTAGTCTTCTAATTGCTCTTTATTATCCGGTTTACGTGTGGGACGCACTGGCCTTATATGACTTTACTGCGAAAATTGTCGCCCAGACGGGTTATTTTGTCCAAATTGCGAATCAGTATTTTTATTTTGCTCAATACCCACTCCTGGTCCCCCTGGGTCATACAATCGTCTATTTGTTTGGGGGCAGTAATCCTCAATTTATCTATTCTTTATACTTTTTTTCTTTTGCCGTCATCTTCTATAGTGTTATTAGGAAAAAATCTAGTCGGTTGATCGCTTTGTTTGCAACTCTTCTATTGGTCACGAACCCGATATTATTTGCACACTCAACAATTGCCTACACCAATCTGCCCTATACTACCTTTTATGTAATAGGGATTATATATCTCTATACCGCCGTTATCAGAAATAGACTCGACTATTTGTTTATCTCATCTTTATTGATTGGATTTAGTACTTGGGCAAGATCGGCAGAACCGTTATGGTTAACAGAGATTTTAATAGTTTTAATCTATGCTGTTCATAAAAAAAGCATATATCCTGCGTTGATATTCCTCTTCCCCTTTTTAGTCATCCAACAACCTTGGAATGTATTCCAAGCGCGTTTGTATGGTCTAACACTTTCGACCGTTGGTCAACTTTCTTTAATTCCTACGATATTGTCGGCCGGAATCGATTTTAAGAGAATTTTGGATGTCTCTCTTTACATATATCGGAACATTATACAATCGTGGGGGCCAATATTTATGATTTTTTTGATTGTTGTCTTTTTTGACATAAAAAACCGATTTAACAATAAGAGTCTAATAATGCTACTAATAATATTGGCTAATTTTATGGCAGTATATATTGGCACTTACCTGTTTAGTATCAGATTTGAAGAATGGAAAGCCATTCCGGATTCTGCCGTAAGAATGTCGATGTTTTTTCCTCCATTGATGATTTATTATATTAGTCTAGTTTTGGGGCTAGTTTCATCGAAAAGTAAATAAAGGGAAATCCTACTTAATTCTTTGGAGATATCCGTTGGGGTTGAAAGTCAGGTAAAATTTCTCCCAACTCTTATCTATGACAAAATTCTTGTTCTCTTTTAAAAACATTTCTACCGCTTCCATGGGCCCCGGTCCAAATTCCGGCCTAACCGGATGGCCGTTGATATTGGTATCCTCGACTATCATGTAGCTGTTTTTCGAAACAAATTTGTTATAGACTCTTAGCTCTTTAATTACATTGTCGCAACTATGATCAGAATCCAAAATAACTAATACTTTATCTTTCGGTCTCACTAATTTCTTAACATCTCCAATTATTTTTTCTGAAGTGGAGGAGCCAACAAGATACTTTATTCTTTTGTGTTTTGGCTTACCCTTATCCGATGCTATATCTATTGAAATTACCTTCCCTTTATTTAGTAAATTACACAATCCTGCAAGGTACAAAGCGCTTCCTCCATTGAAAGTGCCACATTCGATTATGATATCTGGTTTCAACTTATAAATTATTTCTTGGTAGATCCAACAATCCAAGGGACATTTTAAAGTTTTAATGCCGAACCAGTATGTGTTACCAAGGCCCTTATTCCATACCGTAGAGTTGTAATACAATTCATGGAATGATCTTACGACGTTTTTTTCTGTCTTGGGATTAATATAAAACCTATGGTAGATAAGCCCCTGAATAATTTTAAACCAACTGGTGATTCTACTCATTTAATATAAGGGAGCCAAAAATCTTTATCATATCTTTCCCATGCATGACAACCAAAAGGAAGTCGTCTTTTGTTGATATTAAAACATTTTTTCGGAAATCTTTCAAAAGCGAATTTTAATGCGACCTTGAATGGCGCAACTTTATATCCAGTTAAATATTTTGGCGCCTCCAACGCCCAGAAACCATCTTCATTAAAAGGATAGTTGTCCGCTGGTGCGTTAAGCCAAATTTTGTGGGATTTACCAATTATTACTGCCCAGAAAAACCAAATTTTCCGAACCCAATCTTGGCTTGAAGACCTCCGAGCTTGTTTTTTCACTTCTTTTAGAACCTTTAAGGAGCTTTGAATATTTTTCAAGCAAAGTCCGCCGTTTCCACCGCTTGCCGGGAATCCTTTTTTGTGTGATAGTGCTCCTACAATTGATTTAAACCATGGAGCTGCAATGTAGTCATACCCACTATTACACCACATCAATAGTTGATCCGAAAAAACTAACGCATCTAACTGATAAACCAAAATAAAATTATAACCCGCAAATGTTTGATAAAAATTTTCCGATAGGAGTAGTTTGTTGTAAGTTTTCGTACTGGTAAAGTACTCGCTAGGAAATTTGATAAAACGAAATCCCTCTTGTTTATAACCATTTGTATTTATGGTGTCTGGAACAAGGAAATATTTATCATATCTATTTAAATATTTTTTTAGGTGTCTTATAGAAATTAAATCACTAGAGTTTAAATGCGATTTATGGGTTGGTATTACAATAGCTACGGTTTTCATACTAGATATTTATCTACTGCGTTCCAAAGAAACAACCGCAAAACTGCCAAAATGAAAAAGGTTTCCAGTCCAAGAGAAAATATCAATGAATTTCAATAGAATGGTTTGGAGAAGGGAATCTTTTTTGCAGATAATCCTAATATAATCCTCAGGGATATCCCAGAGCGTACGAATTTTTAATTTATATTCATACTTTTTAGACAACTTTTTAAGTATACCTATATCTAAAAAGTCGGGCTTAAGCCCGGAATATTCAACTCTCTGTGCCAAGTTATATTTAGCTAGAATTTTAATAATAAAGTTTGTGCATGGTTCTATAAAAAAGATATTTTTGTATTTCTTTTGAAGGAGCTTTTCAATAGTGGAATGTATGTCTCTTGTGTGGTGAAGCGCCTCGTATATTAAAATTGGCAGAGAGTCATTTGGTCTAACGGGTACATGATTTAGATCTGAAGTGAATAAACATATTTTAAGATTAAGACCTCTGAGAGTTACGGGAACGACGCTAGTTGCCGCGAAGGCCAAATCCGAGGAAAATATCAGATTAATGTGTTTTCGCTTTAATATCTCTTTAAGTTCAAAACCGGTTCCAGATCCCAAAGAAACAATGCCCTTAGGGCGTATAGAGTTCAGGTAAGCAATTAGATAGTTAATTTTTTGATTGGCGAAGTGGTTGTAATAATTACTCCAGACATCCTTGTTGGCAAAATGTTCGATGTTTTTTTTCGAAAGTGAAAAGCTATTTCCTTTTAATTCTCTCTTGGTCTCTTTGTCCAGGTCTTTGCTAATGACGAATTGGACAATATTATTTTTTATCGGATATTTTCTTTTACAATTAGGACAGAGGAGCTCCTTATTAGAAGCATTTAGTTTGGTATTTAATTGTGGAGAACAGTACGGGCATCTAAAATAACCTGGTAGTCTAGAAACGCTTAAATATTTTATCATAACCTACATTTTAAGATGTTAAACTTTTTTTAGTAAATAAAAAAGGTGAAAATCCCTTTGGAATTTTCGAACGATTTTCAGTTTTAATCTGTCAGCTGATGTTTCAAACCAATCTGGGAAAAATCTTACAGCATCTATGGGGTAACGATGATATGGAAAACCAGGCATAACGGTATGGATAAGCACAACGCCTCCTTTTCTGGTACTTTTGGCAAGGTCAACTAGGTGTTTATAGGGGTTAATCAAATGTTCAAACATGGCTTGACTAATAATTAAATCAAAATCGTTAGGTAGGTTTTTCGGAGGATCGTTTTCAAAATTCCAATTATAATCAAAGTTTTTTCCTATCCCCACAGTCAGAACTTCTGCGGAATTAAAGCTGAACCTATTTTTAATCTGA
>Ga0075774_108_pt1 | contig 21915 bp, 23 predicted proteins | sample RifGroC1_FD_67867 | JGI IMG/M metagenome (GOLD analysis project Ga0075774, IMG submission 67867) | Microgenomates (Woesebacteria) bacterium GW2011_GWC1_42_9 | reverse complement strand
TAATTGGGGTATATTCTACTTCCCCTGTCACTCTTGGTAACTGGAAAGATGGCTGGGAGGCTGATAATTCTTTGGTTCCGGTTGGGCTTTTGGGACAGCTTAGGGTTAATGTGAGCGGGGAAGTGAGAAAAGGCGACCCCGTCGGTATTTCACCCATTCTCCCCGGAGTCGGCATTAAGGCAACTTTTTCTCAGAGAGTGATTGGTTTTGCTCTTGAAGAAACAAACCCGGAGAATCCTAATCCCACCCAGCAAATCCTGGTATATGTATCCCCAACTTGGTATCAAAATCCCTCCATGGCTCTTGAGCAAACCCTGATCGCTGATACAAGTTTTTCTGACCAAATATCTTCATTTCTTTCAACAAACCCCCTCACAACCCTCGGGGATACGGTAATTACCGGAAACCTGAATATTGGCACGCTCAAGCTTGATGGCTTAATTAATTCCATTGATGCGGTTGGAACTATGAAAATCCAACCCCTGGCCTTGGGTGATGTTGAATTTTTGGGAGGGTTGGTAAAACTTAATAAAGAGGGGGATGTGACCATTGAGATTGCAAATGGGTTAAAACTTAAAGATTCAGGGAAAGAACGGCCCGAATGCTCAGACGATTTAAGAGGTACTTTCTGGTATACTCTCGCTCAAGAAGGCAAGACAGAAGACATGGTAGAGATTTGTAAGATGGTGGAAACCAATAAATTTGAATGGAAAAGATTAGATTAAAAATAAAAGCCCTGAGTCCCAGAATTATTTTTTCTAGGCTTATTCTTCTGGCGCTTATTGGCAGTGTTGCCGCGTTGGGATATTTTTATTACCAAACCAGACAAGAAGTGCGCAGACTTTCTAGTATTGCCGGTTTTGATGAATTAGCCAAGCGCGAAGTGGAGCAAGTGGTTGAAGCACTGGGCAAGCTTGCGGTTTTACCCGATGAGGAGCCGATTGTGGCAACCGTAACGGACAAAGATGCGCTTCTTAAGCAATCTGATTTTTACAAAAATGCTGAGAATGGGGATAGAATTATAGTGTACCCAAATGCCAAAGTTGCCTATATTTATAGTCCGACCATAAATAAAATAGTCAATGTTGGTCCCTTTACAGTCACTGATGATACGGGATTAGCGGGAAGTATCAGCTTGCAAATTGAAACAAACATAAAAGATGTAGAGATTCTAAAAGTAGCTGACGCGGGCAAAACTGATTACATATCAAATTTGGTAGTTGACTTGTCGGGCGGAAAATTTACAGACATGGTTAAAGAAATTGCGGAGCTCATTGGTGGACAAGTGGGGAGCAACTTGCCTGAAAGTGAAGCGCCATCTGATGCCGACATCTTAGTTATTGTGGGCAAGGGAAGTTAGTAAAAATTAATTTGTTGCTCCTGTTCCGCGGAGGAACTTTGCCTGCCAAGGCTGATAATTTGAATAAAAGGTTTTACTGTATATTATTTCTCCACCTCGCGATACTTCATAGTAGAAACTTACTTTTGACCCCCAGGCTTTATAATCAATTTGTTTGATCTGCCCCGATGGGAGGTTGGGATCGTCAATATAAAGGTCTTCTGGCGGGGCTTGTACATCAGTAATCACTGGTTTGGTGGTCGTTGCTATTCGACCATCTTTTGTCCCATATAGTTCAAAGATCAGGCTTGAGGTATTTGGATTATAGATTCTCTGGATAAGGATGTGGGAATCGGTGTCGTTTTTAAATTTGAAATCAGTAGTCGGGTTATAAACAGTAGCATCAAACCCAACCGGCCACCCCTGCTCGTAGTATCCCACGCGATAAGAGTGCGCTCTTCGTTCAAGAACTGGAAGCCCGGCATCTAGGACCGCCCGGAATAGCGTAGTCGAGACCTGGCAGACGCCGCCGCCGTCGCCAAGGACAGTTTGCCCATCTTGGATGATGTAGGCTTCCTTGTACCCCGTTATTTTATCTACTTCCCCCAAAGTGGCATTAAATGAAAAGACTTCACCTGGCTTGACCAGCGCGCCGCTTATGCGGGAGCTGGCAAGCCCGATGTTATAGACGCGCGAGGCAATAGACCCCCTGAAAGTAGAAGTGCCTCTGCCGATTAATTCTTTTATCCCCAAATTGTTTACGTCTTCAGTGGCAAATTCCGGCGGGGACTCCTCAACCGGAATTTTTTTAATGAGGCTGGTTTCCTCGGTTGTTTCGAGTTCTTTTATTGACTCAGTAAATAGTTTAGTGAGTTCTTCTGTTTTAACTTTTACTCCGGGCTTGGCCGGGGCAAATTCTTGGACCCGACCTCCTTCACCCACCTCTCCGGTAGGTAGGAATGTAAATGTGGGATTTTGCGGATCGCGGTTAAGTTTTTCGGCGATTGACTCGCTCTCTTTTTTAATCACCTCCAGATGGTAAGAATCAAGGGGATTTAGAAATAGGAAAAGCTTGTCTTTGGAATAGTGAAATTCTTCAAATTCGAAAGTAAAACTCAAAGACTTTTCTTTTAATTTTTGAGCCCTTTCTATTAATACTTCCCTTTGATTGCTATCTAAGGCGACGCTCATAATTTCTGTATTGATAATTATTTTATCCTGGCTTCTCTTAAGGATGGCATTTAGGATATTTGTCTTTAATTCCTCTCCGTTTAGTTTTTCGCCATTTTCCCCATCGCTAATTACAATTTCACTAACGGAAAGGGATATTTTTGGGTAAATAGGCTCAATATTAGCTTGTCCTATGATGACTGAAATCTGATTTTCAAGCTCTCCATTATCATACTCGAGGCTAAGTTGGCGGTTTTGTCTTTTTGCAATTAATTCCACCAAGTTTTTAAGATCATAAAAGATGTTGCCTTCCCTACCATATAAATAAGCGTCGTAGACATCTTTATCAGCATTAAAACTGGCTTTGAAAGTATTAGTCTCAAGTTCAAAGTTAAGTTTTTCCTTTTGAGTGGCTACTTCGATATTTATCTTTTCGGGGACGGCAAACTTTTCGCGGTAAATGTTTTTGGCTTCTTCTTGTCCAAGTCCTCCGAAAGATTTATCTGAGATAAAAATATTGGGATAAATCTTGGCATGATAAAATGCAAGAATGATCGATGCACTCCCAGATAAAACTAAAAGGCACAGTAAAACCGCAATGATTACCATAAATCTCCTTTTTGTCTTGATAAGTTTCCGCGCCTTATTCATGCTATTATAATAAGTTAAGACTGTCATGGATCCAAATACAGATATCCAAAATCCCTTTATTGCTAACGCCCCCGCCTCATCGTCTGGTGCCTCTGCTCCTATTACTCCTCAGCCGCTAGGCGTAGTTCAAACACCGCCCCCGCCAGAAAAGAAATTTAAATTCCCTAAAAAAATCATCTTAATAGTTTTGTTTTTGATGATCCTTTTGGCAGGAGGGTACTTTATTTTTACTAGGTTTTTTGGAAAATCAAGCCAGGATGCAAGAATACCAGGTCAGTCACCCAAATGTCACAATTTCCTATAAACCTCAGTCCAAGGAGGACTACCGGGAACGCCTTACTAATGCACTAGCGAGGAATGAAGGTCCTGATATTTTTAGGATCCATAATTCTTGGGTCCCGATGTTTGCCAATGAATTGTCCGTGATTCCCTCAAGCGTGATGACACAGCAGGAATATGGAGAGACTTTCTACCCGGTGGCTTTAAGTGATTTTAGCGTGGGGTCCGGAATCGTTGCCATTCCTTTGATGTACGATGGCCTGGGGCTTTATATAAATGAGCAGATTTTTGAGACTTATGGGAAAGAGCCCCCTGCCACTTGGGATGATCTATTGGCACTTGCTGTCGAGATGACGATAAAGGGAGAGGATGACAAGATAGAGCAGGCGGGGGTGGCTTTAGGGAGGTCGGAGAATGTTGACCATTGGCCGGAGATACTTGCTTTGATGATGTTTCAAAACGGGGCAGATCTTAAAAATCCTGCCAGTGTTTCAGGGGAGGGAGCTTTAAAGTATTTTGTAAACTTCTCGGAGAAGTATGGTGTATGGGATGAAACGCTTCCGGCTTCAACCCAGGCTTTTGCCGCGGGAAAGGTAGCAATGTATTTTGGACCTTCTTGGCGCGCATTTGAGATAAATACCCAAAGCCCCACTCTTCGCTATAAGGTGTTGCCGGTGCCTCAGCTTCCAAAGGATAATCCCAGTGACCCGGATATTGGGCTTGCCAGCTATTTTTGAAATTTTTATCAAGCCAGGATTCACTTCAGAAGCTTTACGCGAACTCTTCCAAAACACGCGCGTTTGGAGAGATTTACCCGAGAGTGGATATGAGAAGCCTGCTTCTTGCAGATCCCCTGGCGGGAGGATTTGTTAAGGATGCTCCAAATGCCGAGTCCTGGTATTTGGCTAGCCGTACTTTTGACGGACCGACAGGGATTAACTCGCAGGTGATTGGGTACTATGAAGACGCCGTTAATGCTCTTACTTTGGGGAGGGGTGGTGACGCCGCCTCAGCCCTCACGACTGTTGCAAGCGGGATGACTCAGGTATTATCCACTTATGGGCTCGTCTCCGCACCAGCGCCGGAAACTAAATAAATCGTTAATTGCTTCGATAATTTATCACGATATTTTTGATTATCCACTGACTTTTGATGAATTAAATAAATGGAAATTAATTACAAAAAAGATAAATGGCAAGCGGCAAGTGGCAAATGACGGCAAGTATTATTATTTGAAGGGCAGAGAAAGTCTTGTTGAAAAAAGGATCAGTCGAGAAAAATATTTCCAAAGGAAACTAGCTATCGCAAATGAGGCGGCCACGTGGTTCTATAGGATCCCCACCATCAGGATGGTCGCCGTCACCGGCTCTCTTGCGATGAATAATACGAGACTTGGGAGCGATATTGATCTGATGATTATTACAAGGAAAGGGACCCTTTGGACGACTCGACTAATAACTTATTTCTTATTACTGATGACTGGATTTAAATTGAGAAGAGCGGGTGAAGGCTGGGAAAAAGACAAACTCTGTTTAAACATTTGGATGGATGAATCAAATTTAAAATTTAAAATTCAGAATTCAGAATTCAGAAATATGTTTGTAGCGCATGAGCTATCGCAGATTATCCCATTAGTAAATAAATCTCGCACATACGAAAAGCTGTTAACAAAAAATAAATGGGTTGTTGACTATTGGCCGAAGGCCACTGCAATTAGGAATAATAAACAATTATTACAAAGTAATAATACTAATAATTATGACTTTATTTTTTCTCTTTTTGAGTCATTTGCTTTTTGGCTACAGAAACAATATATGAGAAAAAAAATAACTAATGAGGTGATTACCTCCACTCGCGCCTTCTTCCACCCGGTGGATTGGAGCGAGAAAGTAAAAAAAGAACTTGACAAAAGAGGCCTATAGTGATAATATCTAAACATAGTATTTGAGACTCCTCCGGCACCCAAACACTGTTGTGGAGGTGCGCCATTGCAATGACATGGCGTACTGTTTCCATAAACAGTCGGACCAAATGATCCTCATTACTAAAGAGGAAGACGGGTGGCAAATTAACGGCCTGGGACTAGAGCAGAAACGCTTCAGCACTTTAAGAAAGGCCGCTTACGCTTTGCCGTGGTGATGGTATTTCTGTGCCTGTTTTAGTAAGTCCCTCAAGGTGGGTCTCAATAGCAAGCCGAACGTTTGCAAGAGCAATATCTGTAGATTTTCCAAAGTCAGACACGCCCAAGGTGGGTGTGTAGGCAACATAATCACTACCTTCTTTTCTTATAATGACGTTGTATTTTAAGATCGTTGTTTTCATAGGGAAATTATAACACACCGCAGGCACTCTATCTACCCTCAGGAGGGAGAATTCACCCCTTGACTCTTAGTAGCTTCTCTCATAAAATAGCACTCGCCAAGACGGAATGCTAAGATTCCCCTTGACAAATGTTTATAAATTTTTATAATTCATTACTGAACTGAAATGGCGGCAAAGAGAAAAACAACTACAAAACGAAAGGCCAGTACCAAGGCTTTTAATTTGATCCCAGCTCCTGGATACATCATGATCAAGCCATTTGACGCCGAAACCAAAACTACTTCTGGAATTTATCTGCCAGATAGCGCTACTGAAGAAAAACCACAAAAGGGTGAAGTAGTTGCCGTTGGCGAATCTGAAATTAATGAGCATGGAGTGAAGCGCGAGCTGACGGTCAAAGTTGGCGACCGCGTTATTTATAAAAAATGGGGTGGAACAGAGATCAAGATCGAAGGGATAGACTATCTTTTTGCTAAATTTGATGATATCCTCGCTACCGAACTGTAATTTATGGCAAAGCAATTAAAATTTTCCGAAGATGCCCGAAGGGCACTTCTTGTGGGAATTGAAACTGTTGCCCGCGCAGTCGTGACTACCCTTGGGCCTAAAGGCAGAAATGTCGCCTTGGATAAAAAATGGGGTGCTCCAAGTATTGTTCACGATGGGGTGACTGTAGCTAAAGATATTGATTTAGCGGATCCCTTTGAAAATATGGGAGCTCAGCTTGTTAAAGAGGCGGCGAGCAAAACTAATGATGTAGCTGGGGACGGCACAACCACTTCAACTCTTTTAGCTTCAACTATGAGCTCAGTCGGGATGAAAAATATCACCGCTGGCGCAAACCCGATGATCGTAAAACGCGGGGTGGAGCGTGCGGTTGAAGCGGCTGTCGGGGAATTGAAGCGGATGGCCAAGCCGGTTAAAAACCAGGAAGAGATCACTCAAGTAGCTACGGTCTCAGCAGGAAGCGAGGAAATTGGAAAGAAAATCGCCGAGGCTTTGGAAAAAGTTGGTCGGGATGGAGTGGTCACAGTTGAAGAGGGACGAGGGCTGGATATTGATATTGAGTACAAAGAGGGAATGGAATTTGACAAAGGCTATGCCAGTGCCTACTTCGTGACTAATCCGGAGAAAATGGAATCAGAAATAGAAGACGCCTACATTTTCCTTACAGACAAGAAAATATCTTCAGTACAAGAACTCCTTCCGTTTTTGGAGAAGTTTGTAAAAGTCAGCAAGAATTTGGTAATCATTGCTGATGAAATCGAGGGTGAAGCCTTGGCCACATTGGTTGTTAATAAAATGCGCGGAGCCTTTAATGTCCTTGCGATTAAAGCGCCGGGATTTGGCGATAGGAGAAAAGAGAGCTTGGAGGATATCGCCGTCCTTACTGGCGGAGTGGTAATTAGTGAAGATACTGGGCGCACTTTTGAGTCAGTTGAAGTTGAGGATTTGGGGAGGGCAGATAAAGTTTGGGCTGATAAGGAGAATGCGAGGATTATCGGCGGGAAGGGAAAAGAAGCCGAAATAAAAGGGCGAATTGCTTCTTTAAAGACGCAAATAACGGAGATTGACAGTGATTTTGACCGTGAGAAGCTTGAAGAGCGATTGGCAAAGCTTTCTGGCGGTGTGGCTCAGATTAACGTTGGGGCGGCTACAGAGATTGAGATGAACGAGAAAAAAGAGCGCGTTAATGACGCAGTGGGCGCGACCAAAGCGGCGATAGATGAAGGGGTGGTCCCAGGCGGAGGAATTGCTTTGCTTCGAGCCAGAAAAGCCGTTAATAAGCTTTCTTCGACTATCAAAGACGAACAAGTGGGTATTGATATTGTGGCTAGTTCGTTAGAGGAGCCATTAAGGTGGTTGGTTAAAAATGCCGGCGAAGACGCGGGCTATGTGGCCAAAAAAATTATTGAGAAAGGCGATAGTGATTTTGGATATGACGTCTTGACTGGTAAATTTGGCTCAATGACCAAGTTTGGGCTTTTGGACCCGCTCAAGGTTACCCGAAGCGCATTGCAAAATGCGGCAAGTGTGGCCGTAATGGTCCTAACTACCGAGGCATTGGTCACAGATCTCCCAGAAAAAGAAGAGCCATCTCCGGCCGGGGGAGCGCCTGGAGGGATGGGTGGACTATAAAAATATTATTCACTATAATTAGCCAATGCCCGCCTCTGAAAAATCTAAGTCTCCGAAGCCAAGAGTCCGTCGCGTGATTGAAGAAGTTGCTTCGCCACAGACCATAGCGCCTGCTGAGCTAGTCTCCTCCCCTTCTGGTGTATCCATGGAAGATGAGCACGAGCCGGTGGTTGAGCCTAGAAAGAAAGGAATGAATTTTAAGCTGGTGTTTATGATCACGATTCTGACTGCTTTGGTGGTCGGGTTTATCTTAGGAGGAGTTTATGTTTATTTTACAGGTGTAAGGCTTGCCAGTGAGCCAGAGAAGACTCCCTCTCCGACTCCTGAGTCGACGGTTGTGCCCACTCCTACTCCTGAAGCTAAAGAAGAGGTGGATTTGACAAAATATGAGGTGAGTATTTTAAATGGCAGTGGGAAAATAGGGGAAGCTGGGAAAGCGCAAGATCTGTTGGAAGCAGTTGATTTGGTGATTAAATATACCGGGAACGCAGCGAGTTTTAATTTTGAAAAAACTAAGATTGAGGCTAAAAAAGGTGTCCCGACCAGTGTCACTGATTTGGCCGTTAGCGCCTTGAAGGACACATACGACGTTGATAGCAAGATAGGGACGCTTGCCTCCACCAAGGAATACGACATTGTCGTCACAGTCGGCTCAAGCTCCGCAGTTAGCGGAGAATAAGAAAGGGATTAATAGGCACCGCCCCGTCCCGGATCTCCAAATGCAAATGGGAGCCAGAACTGTGTCCAGTTGAGCCCATTTTCCCAATTTCAGTCGAAGTGGTCACTTCTTGCCCTTTTTCTACCTCAATTTTTGATAAATGAGCATAGAGAGAGCTAAATTCTGAGCCACTGTGGGCGACAATAATGGCATTACCATAGGCATATTGTGAATACTGAACGTTCTCAATATACCCATTTGCGACAGGATATACAGGATCGCCAGTTTCTCCATCTAGGTCAATCCCGGGATGGAAAAGACTATACCCTTGATTTACTTTGATAGTTTTGAGCGGATATTGAATTCCTGCCTCAGTATTGAAATTGGGTGTTTCTTGGGCATTTACCACCGTGCCGTCGCTTTCAAAAAAGATGGTATGAGAAGCTGGGAAAAATGAGCTCACGATTGCGGCCGCGGCCAAATTTGAGCCTAAGATACGCCTTATATTGCTGTGCTCAAAAACGCGTCTAAAGAGGCGGGAGATTTTTTGCCCACGCCTTGCTCTCCGAAGCTCGTGGGTGAATGAAAACAGAGGTTCAGCGTATAGCTTAATAGGCAAGCTAATGGATATTTTTCTCATGATTATCCCCCGTTTGACGGGGGGGGAATCAGATCAAAAAAAGAGTCCCTTTTTGAGGGACGTAGCAATTGTACTATAAGACTGCTAATTGTCAAGTATGATAGACTGTTATCGGATGTTGGCAAAGATACTTTCAGCCTCACTTTTTGGGCTCGAAACTGTCCCGATCGATGTTGAGGTGAACCTTTATAAAAAAGGCTTCCCGGGGTTTAATATTATTGGGCTACCCAATAAATCTATCGATGAGTCCAAGGAGCGTGTAAAAACGGCTCTTGCCAATTCAAATATAGAGTTTCCCCAAGCAAAAATAGTGGTAAATCTAGCTCCGGCGGATATTCCCAAAGAGGGCGCCGGATTTGATCTTCCTATTGCCATCGGTATTTTAGCCTCACTTCAGGGAGTTGTGATTCCAAAAAATAAGTCCATGTTTTATGGAGAGTTATCATTGGACGGGACACTTCGGCATACCAAGGGAGTCTTCCTTTTGGCAATGGGAGCAAGGCAAATTGGGGTAAAGAATTTATTTGTGCCGGTCGATAGTGCTAACGAAGGAAGCTTTATCAAGGGGATTAATATCTATCCGGTGAAAGATTTAAAGCAATTAATTTCTCATTTATCAAAGGAAGAACAGATCGCAAAAATTACCCCGAAACCTCTGAAAAGCCTTTTAATTGAGGAAAATATCGATTGTAATTTTGATGAAATAATTGGGCAAAATAGCGCAAAACGCGCAATGGAAGTATCCGCTAGTGGAGGCCATAATATATTTATGCAAGGGCCGCCTGGAGCGGGAAAAACCATGCTTGCCAGAGCCCTTGCCGGCGTTCTTCCTCCGCTTTCTGAAAATGAAAGCCTGGAAGTTACCAAAATCTATTCTGTGACCGGTAATATTCCCCCGGGGGAATCAGTGATTATCGAGCGACCCTACAGAGTGAGCCATCACACGACAAGCAGGATTGGCTTGATCGGAGGCGGGAGTAATCCCCACCCTGGGGAAATATCCTTGGCCCACAGAGGAGTACTATTTTTGGACGAGTTTCCTGAGTTTTCCAGAGGAACCTTGGAGGCCTTGAGACAGCCCTTGGAGGACGGGAAAGTGACGATCACTCGCGCTGCCGGCACGGCTGAGTACCCGGCGCAATTTATGCTTGTCGCCGCCGCTAATCCTTGCCCCTGTGGGTATCTGGGGGACGAAAAGCACGCCTGCAAATGTTCCCCGCGGCAGGTAATGCGCTATCAAGCAAAATTATCAGGGCCTTTAATGGATCGGATCGACCTTCATGTTAATGTTCCAGCGGTTGATGTGGAGAAATTAATCCCGAAAGAAGGAAAGATTGTTAAGCCCGAGAGCTCAAAAGTTATCCGCGGGCGCGTAATTGCGGCTCGTGAGATCCAAAAAAGGCGTTTCAAGGGCACAAAAATTCATTCAAACGGGGACATGAGGAATAAAGATATAAAAAACTTCTGCAAAATTGACCCCGCAGCATTAGTCTTACTGAAACAAGCGGTAAATAACTACAACCTCTCTGCGCGGACCTATTTTCGCCTAATCAAAGTTAGCCAAACCATTGCCGACTTGGAGGGCGTATCCAAGATCCTTCCCGCTCACGTCGCCGAAGCCCTGCAGTATAGAATTAGAAGCGGCGATTAGCTTAGCTCCCACATTGCCCCCACCAGAGGCAGAGGTCGCTCGGAGAGTCTGGTTTCACTTCATATTTTTCAATCGCAATATCTCCAACAATTTTTGTTGAAATGAGAGTGTGATATTCCCGGAATTTATCGATCCAGCGCTCGTTCTCTTCACCATTGGTTGTACTTTGGATAATTAGGAATTTGAGGCGGTCACAGGCGCGTTTGGGCTCAGTGTAGCTTGTGTTCCCGGGAACATAGAGCTCCTTGTGGGAAAGGGGGTAATTGGCATACTCACAAGGCAAATATTGATAGTGCCTTAGTCCGTACCACCAAAACAAATACTGATATGGGTAATCATAAAAAGTGTCAACGTAGTTATAAACGGCGAATCCTTGATTGTTAGCCTCGGAGTAAATGTGGTCGATGACTGCGATCTGGTTATAAAGGAGGCCGGGGTCGGAAGATGATTTTAAATAGCTAGCGTAGCGGTTAGTAAAATAATGGGCTTGGGAAAGAAAAATAACTGAAATCAAGATAATCATGATTTTTTTAGGAAATTGCGAAATCATTAAAATCACTGCCACCAATAAAATTGGCGCTAAATAAACCGTGTGCCAGGCTCTATAGCCTTGGTTGCTCCCGAAAAAAAGAAAAGAAATTATTAAAAGTAAATAAGTTAGGCGCACAAATTCGTTGATAAATTTGTTTTTGTTCTTTTGTTTTACAAATAATATTGTTACTGCTAAGTACACTACCGCCCCTAAATAAACTGTTTGCGGCACTATCGACCCCCCGATTATTTTGATAAATTCACTAAAGATATATTTATAATTCGTGCCGATAAACACTCCGGCAAAAGCGATATTTTTGAGGCCAAGCTTGCCTTTATTGGCCAGTAAAAAGGCCGACAAATAAAAAATAGTCAGTACTCCTGCCCCAGCGAGATTGGCATTTAATGCCAGAAAAATAGGAATTATCCCATAGAGATATTTTTTATCAATAAGTAAGAAGATGAGTGCGAAGCTCAAAAAAACGAGTGGAAAGGGATTGAAACTATAGAGTCCGGTTTCAAAATATGGCCAATAAGACTGAAGGAGGATGCCAATAGTTAGCGCAGTGAGCCTGTTTACGTATTTGTCAACCTGCCAGATTACAATAGCGATTGTAAAAAGATTAAGGATGATCATCAAAATTACTCCTCCCAAGGGGTGGCCATTGGTTAAAAAATAACCGACTGCTAAAAAGTAATACCACAGTGGCCCCGTAAAAATCCCTCTGATGCTTGTTTCCGGCCCTTTTAGAAAAATGTGTTTGTTTTTGATTACCTCTCGAACATAAACAGCATCTCTCCCTTGGTCTACGGTAAAGAAAATGTTATTAGTAAGTAGCGGGATAACGTGGAGAGTAAAGCCAATGGCAATAATTATCACGGCAAGGGTCAAAAACTTTTTCATAATTAATTATAATGGATAAGACTCAAAACAAGAGCACTGGAAGGCTAGGGGAGGATCTGGCGGAGAAATTTCTGAGAAGGAAAGGCTATCGGGTTATTTCCCGGAATTTTTCTACACGGTATGGGGAGCTGGATTTGATCGGCACTAAAGATGGCAGGCTTGTATTTATCGAAGTAAAAACTAAAATTGGCGACAGATTTGGGCAACCGGAAGAGATGATTAATCGGAAAAAAGTAAGTCAAATAATGCGGATTGCTCAAAGTTTTATATTAAGAAATAAAGAAATCGCGAGCAAATATCCTCTCCATCAGGTTGATGCGGTGTGTATTGTTTTAGGTGATGACAACTCGCTTGTGCGCTTGGATCACTATGAGAACATTGGTGAATAAATGAAGTGGGAAGATTACCCAATAGAGAAGATAACTCTAAAAGATAAGGAGTACCCCAAGATATTAAAGAAAATCGCTGACCCTCCAAAGGCGTTGTATTTTAGAGGGAGCTTAAGATCCAATTTATTTAAAAAATCTCTCGCCGTCGTTGGTGCCAGGAGGATGACTCGCTACGGGCATGAAGTAATTGAAAGATTTATCCCTGATTTGGTGGCCAATGGCGTGACTATCGTGTCGGGGTTTATGTATGGCGTTGATACCGTAGCCCATACGGAAGTTGTTCAGAATCAAGGAATTACAGTCGCGGTTTTAGGTAGTGGTATAAACACGTGTTATCCACCAGAAAATGATAAATTGTATACAAAAATATTACTTGGTGATGGGTTAGTTTTAAGTGAGTTTCCTCCCGAAGTAAAACCGAAGCTTTGGATGTATCCTAGACGAAACCGGATCGTAAGCGGCCTTTCAAGTCTGGGAACTTTAGTGGTGGAAGCTGGGGGAAAATCTGGGTCTTTAATCACAGCCAATTTTGCCTTAGAACAAAAAAGAAATGTTTATGCGGTCCCTGGACCGATTACTTCGAGCGTTTCTATGGGTACCAATAATTTAATCAAAACTGGTCAAGCAAAGTTAGTGGTAAATGCGGCAGATATTTTAGGGACCCCAACGAACAAGAAAGAATTAAGCGATATGGTCCTTAATCCCCTCGAGGAAAAGATTTACAAATCCCTCAAACGCGAGCCCTTATCTGTTGATGAGTTGGCGGTAGATACCGGGGAAGCGTTAGTTGAAATCGCCAAAGCGACCTCGCTTATGAGCCTAAAGGGGCTGATCACCGAAGCCGCGGGGAAATATTATCCATCTTGAGGCTCAGATGGGAATCGAACCCATGCATAATCGTTTTGCAGACGACCGCGTTTCCACTTCGCCACTGAGCCTGGCACAAGTATTCTACCTCAAACCTGTGCTAAAATCATCCATGTCTTCTATCGTCAAGTTGAGATTTGTGATATTGATTCTTACCGCAATAGGTGTATTTGTAATATCAATATTCTTTGCAATTAGAGTCTTTCGCCCCAAAAAGGCTTCACTTTTGATTCAAACTAATCCTGAAGCAAAGGTGATTATAAACAATTTAGAAGTTGGTACGACCCCTTATGAGGCTGAGCTAACGGACAAACAAATTATTCTTAAGCTGGAATCAGGGACTCTGATACCTTATGAAGCCAAAGTTAAACTAGTTGCCGGGGTCACGACGGTGGTTAGAAGAAACTTTGGTCCAAATAGAGAAAGTTCTTCAGGGGAGGTTATTTCGTTTGAAAAAAAAGGAGGGAAAGAAGCCAATGTGTCTGTGATTTCTACCCCTCAAGCCGCTCAAGTGTTTTTAGATGGGGCTTTTTATGATTTTTCTCCTACCAAATTGGTTAATGTTGCCTTGGGAGAGCACGAACTGCGGGTGAGTGCAATTGGATATTTAGAAAGAAGTTTCCTAATTAATACTGAGGGCGGATATAATTTAACGGCGATAGTGGAGCTGGCAAGCGACCCAGAATATCTCAAAGAAGAGGTGCTGGGGGAAGCGGATATAAACGAAGAAGAAGCCCTTGGAACATGGATCAAAATAAAAGAGACTCCAACTGGATTTTTGAGGGTTAGAGAACAAGCTTCGACGGGAAGCCGCGAGGTGGCCAAGGTAGTGCCGGGGGAGCAGTTTATACTTATCGAAGAAAGTGAGGATGGGTCGTGGTACAAAATAAAAAAGGGAGACAAAGAATTGGGGTGGATTTTGGGTGATTATGCCAAGCGCCTAGATGAGAGCGATACCCCCATAGAGGACCCAGATAACCATAGTGACCCAAATAATAACTGATCCCACTAAAGCCTTGTCTTTGAGAAGAAGTTTCTCGGGAGCCTCGGTGCGGCCTTCGAAAATGAGACTTTGATATCTCATTATCCCAAAAATTGTTACCGGGATCGTAATCATCAAGAGCTTAGCGATAGTTGTCGTGCGGGATACTTCAGCAAGGATTAGCCAGAAAGGGACCGTGGCTCGTGGTGATTCGAAAAAGGTGTATAAAGCCCAACTCATCCAAGCCGCATTCCCAAACATGGTGACGTAGGAGTCCAGTAGTTCTGTAGAATATCCTTGCAAGGATATTCTGGTTTGAGTTGCACTCCCCAAAGCGCCCAATTCCGCCCTTCTTTTCCCTGAGGCGAGAAATAAAGCCACAGAAACTACGCATAGCAAAAACCAGACTGAAAGATGAGCGTCGATAATAAACGCCCCAGAATATACTCTGATGATAAACCCTGTCGCGATAATTAAGATATCAACGATATGGATGTTTTTGAGCCCAAAAGAGTAGGCGATCTGAAGTACAAAATAAGTGAGTATTAAAAGAAAAAAGACATGGGAAATTGCTTCTGCCCAAATGAGGGAGGTGATTGACAGTAGGATCGCAAGACCCAAGGCAATGATACTGGAGAGTTCTCCCTTGGCAATTGGCCTATTTTTTTTGATTGGATGAAGACGGTCCCGTTTGGCGTCCATTACGTCGTTTAGGATATAGGTAGCGCTTGTTGCAAGGTTAAAGACCCAAAATGCCCAAACAACTCTCATGAATAAGTTCCTATCAAACAAGTAGCCCGAGAAGACGAGGGCCGCAAAAAGGCCAATATTTTTTGTCCAATGTATCGGCCTTGATATTTTAATTAGATTTATTATTAGCATCTTTGTAGGATAACCAGAAAATGAGCCCGCCAATCAGAAGCGCGCTCCCAAACATTGTATATAACTTGCTCTGGGCGTTCAAATTAAGGGCAATTAATCCCAAGATCGCCGTTATTAGCCAGTAGAAATAGGCGACCCTGGGGATGCTCCACCCATGGTCCAGCAATCGGTGATGAAGATGCCCTCGGTCTCCCCAGACCGGGGACTTCCCTTGGGAGACTCGGCGAATGATGGTGTAGGAAGTATCGATAATCGGGATCCCCAGAACCAAGGTAAGCGTACCAACTTTAGTAGTTGTAAGGATTGCAAGTATTCCAAGGAAATACCCGGCTAGATTGGAGCCAGAAAAACTTGGCATTATTTTTTGCGGATAAATGTGCCACGGTAGAAACCCGGCAAAAGCCCCGGTGACTATCGCTGCAAGAATAATTACCGGCCACTCAGTGATATCTGCCGAAAATTTATAAGACAATGCGGCGATAGTGAGGGAGGCAATAATTACTACCCCGGTCATCTGCCCATCTACCCCTTTTGCTCCCATATTTACAAAATTCATGAGCCCGACAATCCAGAGTAAGGCAAAGATATCTGATATTAGCCAATGGGGGAAATTGATTACTCCACCCAAGGGGTTAGTGGTGTAGGCAATGCCGATCCCGGCGGCGATTGGGAAAGAGGCAGCCAAGAATTGCCCGCCTAGCCTTAGGTATGGGCTTAGATTATATTTATCATCAATTAGACCGATTGCAGTGATTAAGGTCGCCCCGGACAGAATTCCAATAAGGTGCCTATCAATCGGAAGAAAGACAATTGCGCCAGCCACCGCGGCCAGAAAAATCGAGAGCCCACCGCCCCGCGGGGTAGGATATTTATGAATGACTTTGGGGTGCTTATTTTTTTTAGGGTCATCAATTATCTTTAGTTTCCACATGAGCTTGATCGTGCCATAGGTAGCGACAAAAGAGATTAGTAGGGTAACAGTGAACGGTAATAAAAATGTTGTTTGAAAAATTAGCATATTTTATAAATTACCAATTAATAAGATTATTTTTATTGATGTAATCATCGAAAGGACAGTAGCCAATAAAGCGCCAGCGACGAGTGTCTTTTGTATAAATTCATCGGAAATGATTTTTATTAAAAACATGTTGATGATTGTGATTATTAACGAAATAGCGGCAGGAATGATGATAAATATGCTATTTGCAAGTTGTTCTTCGCCAAAAGGTTTGCCAAAGAAAAGCGGGATTTGAGGTGGAAGGACTTTTTGGGCGATTATTCCAAAGACCAAAAGAGCTAAATTAATTATTATTATAATAATGATTGTTTCAAAGAAGGGGACCTTTTTAATTATTTGCATTATTTGTGATTTTGCTCCAAACGGCGGTGCCGTCATCAACTTTGATCAGACGGTAGCTATTATGCAACAATCTAACCAATCCTTCAAAGTGTTCGCTTTCTGGAAGTAATATTATGATTTTAGGCATGTCCATTTGAAGAGACGCGAGCACCTCTTCCTGCGAGGAGAAATCTTTGATGTGATAATCAGCGACGTACTTAATAGGCGGAAGTCTTCCTGAAAGAGCATAGATTACCGAGGAGTTTCCCCAAACAAACACCTTGTCGGTTTTTTTGGTGATGGACTTAATCATCTCAGAAATTAAGTAGTTGCGGTTGGTGTTCCCTTCGAAGCGATTAAAATATTCTTGTTTATCTATCTTTCCTGAAGCAAATTCTAAAAATCTTAGATAATATTTTCCGGTTGGATAGTACCAAAAATTATAGTAGAGCACAGGGAGTAGGACTAAAGAGAGGGGGATGAGAGACAGGGACTGCTCCTTATTTTTGCTGGTAGCAAGAAGCCCGATAAATATCGCCAAAGGGGGGACTATTTGGATTAGGTAGTGGGGGTATGGCCGTTCTGAAAGGGTAATCGCAAATAGTCCGAACAGTATCCAAGACGAGGCCAGGATGTATGGCTTCGAAAGTGATTTTCGAAAGATAAACAGTATTGCTACCCCCAGAAGAACAATTACTCCTCTGCCGATTAAAGGTGCGTTGCGGACAAAAAATGGATCAGTGACATTATCTGGTCTAAAGGAGCTAAGGTATCCTACATTTTGCAAAAAGGCGGCAGTAAAGTATTCTCTAAACCCCCCTCGGTAGTAATACCAAACAAGGCTTATTGCAATCGGGATTAAAAATCCGGTGCTTATAAGTGCCATTTTTTGGATGATTTTGAGGTAGCTGGTAAACTTTGGCCGAGCAGTGATGATCCAGAAGCAAAAGATTGCCAAAATATCAAATGCCGCCGGGATTTTAAAGAGAGCGGATATTGAGAACAGGAAGCCTGTAAAAAGTAGATTACTGACCGTATTTTTTTTGGTGATTAAGATGGTGAAGGCAAGTATGGTCGGGCCGATCATAAATAGCTCGGCATTGGCAATCTGCCCCTCAAGTAAAGGCAGTGTGGTTAGGACCAAAAATGCGATTGTTGAAATTTTTTGAAAGAGAATATTTTTAGGAAAGAGGGCACGAGTTAATTTCCAAAAAATTATCGTGGTAATCATCATCCATCCGGCCAGGATTGCTCTAAGCCAAAAAAGGTTTCCGCTTATTGCGGCAATAAAATACAAAAGCGGAGGCTTGTTGTCGTGGATGTCCCGATAGAGCACGAGCCCTCTGCGGATGGCCTGTCCCAGCGCAAGATAGATCATTTCGTCTCCGTAAGAATACGGCTCAAGAAGAGAGGGAACCCTAAGAATCAGTCCCACTCCAAGGAGGAATACCAGCCAATTAGGGGTATGAATTTTGTCTAAAATTTTCTGTACCATACGAATTTCAGGTTTCCAAAGTGTTTTTCCTCCGCAAGAACATACCCGGTAAGTTTTATCTCCGACACTTCACCGCTGGTGATAACACCTACTCGGTTAATCTTCGGAGGGAGTTCACGGATGATATCACCCTCAGCCATAAGGGCGGTGCCGACAAAAAACGGCAAAGATTCTCCGCCTGGGATGTAAAGCGGAGCGCCAATTCCGTAGTATTTTGTTTCCCAAATGTGGTGGCTGGCGGCATTCCAATTAATTAAATAATCATCACCCTTCTTTGTTTCTATCACATACTCAGCTAGTTCCCGGAAGGGGTACTTCACAGGGTGAGTAAAGTAGTGATAATCAATTCTTATAAATAATCCCAGAAGCACTCCGATTAAGACACTCGAGAATACTTTTCTTCTGTTGGAAGCCAAAATTATCATCGCCCCTGGGATGGTATAGAGAAGGTAGCGATTATAGAAAATTGATTGCATGAATTGCGAGATGGTCCAAGTGGCAAGAATAGGGAAGATAAACCAGAGAGCGATAATTAGCGTGCTTTTGTATTTTTTGTTCCAAATTCTAAGTAGAAGGATAATTAAGGCGATAACTAGGGCAACGCCCGAGAGGGGGCTTTTAATCCCGTAGGCAAGATATTCACCCATTAAAAAGACGAGGTCGCGCGCTGATGGCGTCCCCAGCCAGAATCCGCCGCTAACCATCTTTGTCTGGCTATATAGCGGCCACACCCAAGGGAGGTATCCGACCCCGATTGTCAAAAAACTAAGAAATACTTTTTTGGATAATTTTCTATTCCCAGTCAGGCTTTCAAGTATCCACCAGAGCCCCTGAAGGATCACGATAAACATCGCAAAATGATGGGAATAAATTGCCCAAAGAGTGGCGATGACGTATCCGGCAAAGTCGAAAGAGCTGGGTTTTCTAGAGTTCCAAATTTTTAAGTAAAAATACATCGAGGCGGCTACTCCGAGGCTCATAATGGAGTACATCCGACCTTCGAAAGCGTAAATGAAGAAAAAGGGGTTGAAGAAAGTTAAAAGCGCTGCCGCAAAGGCTGTTTTTCTATCCCAAAGCAAGCTCACTAGCTTGAAGACAAAAAATACGGCCAGGCAGTAATAAAAGAATGACAAACTTCTAATGGCCGCTTCACTAGTGCCAAAAATGCCAAACCAAAAATGCTCAGTGAGATTGTAAAGCGGCGGGGAAGTGTCTTTGATAATTATCCGGATAATCTCGGGAACCGATTTCATGGAAAGAATCGCGCTAAATCCTTCATCCCCCCACAAACTGGCATTGAACTGATTCACAATCTAACTATACTTTATTTTTCTTCTTTCTCACAAGCAGAGTGAGAGAGAAATGTTGACAAATTAGCCCACAAATCTTAATCTTAAGGTAATGAAAAAAATACTTCTGTATGTCAGCTGTTTCTTTCTGGCTTTTTTTGGTCTTTACCAAATAAAAATAACTGTTTTTGCCGAGCAATCAGGTTCTTCGCCAGAATCGGGTGCTGATTCAAGAATAAAAACCGCCTATGACTGGCTGGAAGCCAAAGGTGACAACTACGGGGATACCGACGCAGCCGACTGGGATACCGCTACCTATGCCTGGGGAACCTGGTGGAACCAGATTATGGAAGCCGCCGCCTGGGAGCCGGACGGCACGGCCGCGGTTGGCGATGTGACATTGGGTAAAACTTTCTATGCCGGTCTTGGCGACCGGACGCAAAAAACCGGCACCTATGACCCGGCCACGTCCTTGTACCTGCCGCAGTCTTTGGTTGAGTATGACGATTATGAAGCCGGCGATACGACCGGAGAAGAGTCCGCCTGGGCGCTGACTGCAGGAGTGGCGGCCACCGGCGTTTGGCAGGACGGGCGGACAAGTCTTTACTGGAGTAACAGCCAAGGTCAAGCCTCTAATATTTTTCCTGACCAAGATCACTCGGCTTGTCCTTTCTTCTCTACTGCCCGGACGGGCAGTTATGATGGCCTGGACGCCGACTGCGGCAATGCCATTAACGTTTGTGGGACTCTCTCGCTTGACGGCGATAGTTTAAAAGCTGGCGGTGACGCGGGCGCTGAAACCGACTGGTATCTGCCCACCCAGAAAGAACTCCAACAAGCTTATATTGACGGTATCTATAACCAAACCAACACCACCTTTGCCACTACGAGTACCTTTTGGTCTAGTACAGAGTACTCGAATGCGCCTGCCATTGCTTGGTACGTGAACTTGTACGTCGGCATCACCACCACCAATACTAAGGTTACTGCTACAAACTACGTGCGCTGCGCGCGCCGGGACTAAGAAATTTGCGACTTCGTCTAAGAATTTAGTTAATTTTCAATTTGGTATTTCGCGATTTTTTTATTTCTCCTTCGTCATCCTGAGCGTAGCAAAGAATCTACTTTATGTTAGGATCAAACAAATGATAAGATTAGCAATCAGGTGGGGCTTGGTGTCGTTCTATGAAAATTAAAAAAATTATTGTTCAGGGTAGTCAAATTAGCATCATTCCTCATATAGGAAATGATGATTTCATTTCCCTGACAGATATGTTGAAAGCAAAAGATGGTGATTTCTTTATTTCGGATTGGCTCAGAAACAGAAATACCGTTGAATTTCTAGGAATATGGGAAAAGCTACATAATCCAAATTTTAATTATGGCGAATTTGCCACAATTAAAAGTCAAGTAGGCTTAAATAGCTACAAGATTAGTGTCAAAGAGTGGGTTAAAAAGACACATGCTGTTGGACTGAAAGCGACTGCGGGTCGATATGGTGGAACATACGCTCACAAAGATATCGCTTTTGAGTTTGGGATGTGGATCAGTCCTGAATTTAAAATCTACCTCATCAAAGAATTTCAACGATTTAAGGAAGATGAAAGTCGACGACTGACACTAGGTTGGGATGTTAAACGCACTTTGGCAAAAATAAATTATAAAATCCATACAGATGCTGTAAAAGCACACTTAATTCCAGAGAATATCTCAAAAGACCAAATCAATATGGTTTACGCGAGTGAGGCTGATGTGTTGAATGTTGCTTTGTTCGGTAAAACCGCCAAAGATTGGCGTGACGAAAATCCAAGTAGAGATGGAAATATTCGTGACTATGCTAATGTAACTCAACTTGTGGTCTTGGCCAATTTAGAAGGGATGAATGCCGAACTAATTCGGCAAAGTTTGCCACAATCTGAACGTTTAGTGAAGCTTAATCAAATTGCTATTGTTCAGATGCGGTCTTTATTAGATAGTGAGAGTGTAAAGAAATTATTGTGAATACAGAGTCGAGCGGTGGTTTATTTGCAAATCCTCGTTTTAATCATTAATATAATCTTGCGGTAGATTTTACTATTTCAATCCCTAAAACAGGTTTTGGATAGCAAAGAAAGCCCAAACATTAGTCCGTTCCGCCGCACCCTGGGTGGAGTTTCAGGGTATGGTGATACAGAAGGATTTTTTAGCTGGAAAGCTAACCAGTCCTTTGGTGATTGAAGAAGTCGGTGGAAATTACAGTAACTTTTGGTCTAGTACAGAGTACTCGAATACGCCTGCCAATGCTTGGAACGTGAACTTGAACAACGGCAACACGAACAACAATGCTAAGACTACGGCTACCAACTACGTACGCTGTGTTCGTCGGTACTTCATGTTTGGGCTTTCCGC
>Ga0075774_105_pt3 | contig 90812 bp, 104 predicted proteins | sample RifGroC1_FD_67867 | JGI IMG/M metagenome (GOLD analysis project Ga0075774, IMG submission 67867) | Microgenomates (Woesebacteria) bacterium GW2011_GWC1_42_9 | reverse complement strand
AAAAAAGAACTTTAAGCAGACAGAGACAGGGAAGAAGCTCTTTATACGTCTTTATGATTTAGCAAAGTCTGAAGATAATCAACCTCTATTAAAGTTTTGCACAGAGATATTAGAAGTTTTTGAGAAGAACGACATCAATGGTCATATAGAATGGATACGATAGATGCAAAAAGAAGAAGCAGGAACATGGCCAGAATTAAGGCCAAAAATACTAAACCAGAACTTATTCTAAGGAAGTACCTATCCGCTAATGGATACAAATACAGAATCCACTTCAACCTCAAAGGGAAACCAGACATAGTATTCCTAAAAAAGAAAGTTGCAATCTTCGTAAACGGGTGCTTTTGGCATGGTCATGGATGCAAAGTAGACCACACCGCAAAGTCTAACCTTGATTTCTGGAATGCTAAGATTTCAAAGAATAAAGAGCGTGACATATTGAATAACAAGGCCTTAACATCTGAAGGATGGAATGTATTTATAATCTGGGAATGCGATATAAGAAAGAACTCCCCCGAAACATACAAAGATTTATTCAACATACTAAATGATAGTTCTACTTCGGCAAGTACGACTTCTTAAAAATATTCCGCAGATTTATTCGGGGTCTAAGTGTTTTTGGGGTTCGCAAAAAGAGGGTGGTATACCCCTTTGAGGGGTGCATCAGAAAGATATAGTTGTGGAAAGTCAAAGAGGAGATTTGAGGCTAATGTGTCGTTATGTAAATCCTTAGGGACAAGGATTACTCGCTGCAACCAATAAAAATTGCGCAGGATAAGTAACAGTTCCCTTTGCACGGGATATTGTTACAACTGCATCTTCCATCGGCTGCCTGATGGATTCCAATACGTGCCTTGGAAACTCCGGAAATTCATCAAGAAAAAGCACTCCTCTGTGGGCCAAAGAAACTTCTCCCGGAGAGGGATTACTGCCTCCGCCGATTAGGCCGATTCGAGATGTAGTATGATGTGGGCTTCGAAAAGGGCGTGAGGTAATGATCGATTGACCTACCGGCAAGTTGCCGGTAATTGAATATATCTTGGTTACTTCTAAAGCTTCATCTTCAGTTAATCTGGGTAATATACCAGGCAACGCACGCGCTAACATAGTCTTACCGGACCCGGGACTCCCTTTCATGAAAATATTGTGCGAACCGGCGGCTGTAATTTCCATTGCACGCTTGGCATGCTCTTGCCCAATAATTTCGGAAAAATCAAATTCCGCATCAGAGATTTCCAACAAAGTATTAAGAGATATCTTTCTGACCGGTTTTATCTCCACCGCTCCCCTGAAAAATCTCATCAACTCCAATAAGCTTTCAACCGGATACGCACTTATTCCAGGAACAACTGCAGCTTCGAATTCGTTTGCCTTTGGAATAAACACGCTTTTGAATTTTTTCTCACGGGCAAGATAGACAAAAGGCAAAATTCCGTTTGTATGCCGCAAATTACCATCCAATGAAAGTTCGCCGAAAAAAAGTGAACTAGACACATCAGGCGCTATTTGTCCGGAGCCTATTAACATTCCCAGCGCAATCGGTAAATCGTATGCAGGACCGATTTTTGGAATATCAGCCGGAGCGAGATTAACGGTTATTCGCCCTTCGGGAAACTCTGCGCCCGTATTTTTCAAAGCTGAGCGTACTCTTTCTTTTGATTCCTCGACTGCCTTATCAGGAAGACCTACGATATTGAAAGCCGGCAAACCTTCTCCCGGAATATCGACTTCCACATCAACCAAAGTAGCATTCAAACCGACTGTAGCCCCAGAAGTAATCTTCGCAAGCATGCTAAATTAATATTAGCGATAATGAAGATTAATGTCGATAATTTCCACGTTTGATTATATTCTCTGATTTGCAACATAATAATCAATCAAGCTTCTAATCATAGCCTGATAAGAAGCTCCGTGTCTTTTAGCCCTGTACTTAAAAAAATCCAGACTCTTTTGCGTAAGTGTTAAGGTTACCTTTGTCTTTTTTTCTTTTAAACTTAAAGCTTCCGGACTAGGTAAAAAATCACTTATAACTCGTGCTTCAATCGGTTCATTTTTATATTTGATTTTCTTTTTCATATAATAATTTACCCTTTCTCCAGTAACAAATCTGACGGTTAATATGCCACTTTTTACTTTACCGAAACAATAATATCGCCTTTCCTCCTTACTATGTGCCAAGTCTTTAGCAATTACACGTCTTGGATCAATGAATGCGTATTGAGCTGTTTCAAACTTAACGCCATGCTTTCTTAGATTCTCCTCATTTTTATTTTCATCCCATTCAAACGACGTGTTCATAACTATATTACCATATTACCATACATTTTGCCATACCATATAAAACTGATTTTCCTTATCAGTTAAATTCTCCCACTTAAGTTCGCTCTGGTCCAGGTTGAAGTTGGTTATACTTCAGTTTATATCATTCCGAACCTCATATAAGCCAAATAAACAACCGAGGACTAAGAGTCCTCGGTTTTCTCGCACAAGCTCGAAGAGTTTGTTCACTGCTTCGATTCATCCGTGGAATAAGATTCCACGGTTTTCGCGAAGTTTGAATAAAAGCTTCGGATTTAATCGAAGGCCTAAGAAAAAAAGAGGTTACTTAATCACAAACTCCAATTCAAATTTTCCCATTGCATCCCTACCTTGTTGAAAGCCGGCAAACCTTCTCCCGGAATATCGACCTCGACTTCAACCAAAGTAGCATTTAATCCTATGGTGGCTCCAGAAGAGATCTTCGCAAGCATTGATTAAATATAGCAGATTTATCTTTATCTTAAATTCGAAATTATTAGAAGAAGTTCCTAACATCATCCACCGAGTCAAACTCGGCTTCGCTAGTCCCTGTAAAATAGCCTCAAATGGATAATGTAATGATATACTTAATATGTGAATAACAAATTAGGTCAAATCACGCTAGAAGCTATTGAAAATGCTCCTGTAGAACTCTGTAGAGGATTAACTTGCTCCGCAATTGGCAGACTTATTCTTAGTTACTATTTTTTATTAACAGTTCCCTTTATGGTAATACTCCTCCTTCTGATCAGAAAATTTGAAGGTATTAAAAAAATGTTTATAACTCTACTATTCTTTCTTTTTTACTTTCCACGCTGTTCTGATTATATATAAGATGGCAATTAGTATTTTAAATAATATTATTTAAAATACTGCATTACTTTAACAAATAAACCAGTTCACAGCAAAGTCCACTTGCCCCTAGGTAAAAAGGGATTTGATACTCAGAAAATTGAAGCCACTTTAATTGAACAAATCCTTGTTACTTTAAAAATAATTAGAAAATTAGTATTATTAGGTTGATGGTTGATGAAATACAATCGCATGGAGGCTATGCTACTGAATCGCTGTTTAAAAATTGGTTTCGATACCATTCATATGATAATTGGGGAGTAATAAAAGTAAACGAAAGCGGTATCGAATTTATTGGGAAAAAGGGTAATTTAGTTATCTCGAAAAACGATATTAAAGATATAGCCCTAGTACGTAAAAAAATGGGTTCTCGTGTATTTTATCCTTTTTTAATAGTAATAGCATATCTATTATTAATTTTATTAACTAATTTAAAATTTGATTTATTGAATCTAGTTTTATTATTAATTGTTTTATCTATATTCTTTTGTTTTAATTACCTATTATCCAACTGGGTAAAAGTAGTATATGCGGACAACAACAAAGAAGAAGTTTATATTTTATATTTCAGTGTCAGCTGGAGCGTAGGACTTTATCCAAATTGGAGAATGTGGACCGATGGTAGTTTTTTGTCATGGCAAGATAACAGGAGAATCTTCAAAATCTTGAAAAAATCTATATCGAAATCATGAACTTTATGGTGTAATGTAATATGGGACAACTAAAACTTGAAACTGAACTCAAAGTTTCCTATTGAGTTCCTACGGTGGCTCCAGAAGAGATCTTCGCGAGCATCGATTAAATATAGCAGTAAAATACATACGATTTAAGGTATAATTTCAAATATGCTGAATAAGTTGAAAAGCTTAATTAAAAAACCTTATTTTTTTCCGATTTTTATATTTTTCAGCGGACTTGCCGTATTTGTGGGCGTGGCTATTGCCAATCTAAAATATCCGAAATTATTCGCGGATAGCCAGGAAGAAGAAAAAGACAAGCCTGAACTTTTTTTGGGAAACGTAAAAGGAGATAAAGTAATGGATATAGGAGAAGAGGAAAAGGTATCTCCAACTCCGACCACGGTGCAAATTCCAACAGTAGCAAAAAAAGTTACTCCAACTGTAACGACTATTCCAACAAATACCCCTACTCAAACACCTTCACCAACATCTAATCCAACATCGGTTCCAACAGAAACACCATCTCCTACCCCTACACCGACTCAAACACTCACACCAACTCCATCGGAAACAATATCTCCTACTCCTTAGAACATCAGATTGTAAATATAAAGTAAGACGAGATATATCAATATCGCTATCGGTATAAATGGCCAATGTTTTTTCTCAAATTTATCAGGAAAATGGTCTTTGAGAACTTTATAAACCGCTCCCGTTGCCATTGCACCTGTTGCAATAAAACATATGAATGCAATTACCTTAAACACCCTCAGCAAACTTTCGACATAATCAACCGGCATAAAATAATATTACACTATTAATCATTTCAAATCTGGTAATTGCGAAAAAAATTTGTCATGCTAAGTGAATATGAAACTCTCACATATCGAAGATCCAGTCGCTTACTTTTGTGCTGAATTCGGAATCGATAATGAACTTCCGACTTATTCCGGCGGATTGGGCATCTTAGCGGGAGACATCATGAACGAAGCGGCAATCCGACATTTTCCGATGATTGGTATCGGCATCTTGTATAAAGGAAAGGACTTCATGCAGCATATTACAGATAAGGGTCGGGTAGAAACACGCGATTCGGAATTTGACCACGATACATCTTTCTTAAGACCAACCACTATCGAAGGTAATCCTCTAATCAATACTCTCGAATTTGAAAATCTGACTGTAAAAGTAAAATCCTATCATGTCAGACTATCCGATACATCAGTAATGTTTTTCTTGTCTACAGATGTAGACGGCAATCCACCCGACTGGATAAGTGATATGAACGCTTTGTATAGCGGAGACACTGAAAGTCAGATTCGCCAACAAATTCTTTTGGGAGTTGGAGGCATCAAGTTATTGAAATCTCTGGACATAAAACCCCGCCTGTATCATATAAACGAAGGGCGACCTGAATTTATTATCTGGGAGCTGGTGAAAGAAAGCATAAATAACGGGGGTGCTTCGTTTGAGGAAGCTTGGAAATCTGCCCGCGAAAAAATAGTATATACAAATCACACCCTCGTTGCCGCAGGAAATCTCAGTTATCCCAAAGAAGTTATGGATAAATGGGCATATGCTTTTGCAAAAAATAAAAACCTCGATCCTAATTTGTTGATTAAAGATGGCTTTACCGACAATGGAAATTTTTCAACAACTCTTTATGCTCTAAATATCTCAAAAAAACAATCGAGTGTCAGTAAGGTACACGCTGAATATGCAAAGAAAACATGGCCAAACTATAAATGGATATCAGTTACAAACGGGGTAAACATGCTGCGTTGGCAAGATTCCGACTTCAGAAATCCGGCTTTAAGCGATCAGCAAATATGGACTCAACATTTACTGAAAAAACAAGAGCTTATGGAGTCCGTCAAGAAAAGAACCGGATTCGGATACGATCCGAACCGTTTGGTCATAACTTGGGCCAGGCGACTAGCAGAATATAAACAACCAACTCTAATTTTGTCAGATATCGCCAGGCTTAAAAAAATTATTTCGAAACCTGAACGACCTATACAAATTCTTTTTGCAGGAAATACCCACACCGCCGATCCTAACTCAGAAAACTTAATTGAGCAAATCATAAAAATCTTTTCCGCTGAACTTAACGGATATGCAATATTTGTGCCTAATTACAACATATCCTTAGCCAACCACATGACTTCGGGTTCCGACGTTTGGCTAAATACTCCCAAAGGAAATTTAGAAGCCTGCGGAACTTCGGGAATGAAGGCTATAGCAAACGGAGTTTTAAATTGCACGGTACTTGATGGTTGGACGTATGAGGCCAACTGGGATGAAATCGGGTGGGTATTGGATCCGAATAATGTTTCTGAAAGTTTCTATAACCTACTCGAAAATGAAATCGCGCCCGAGTATTACACAAGAACAGACAATGCTCTTCCCAAAATATGGGTCGAAAAAATGCGAAAATCCATAAATCTCGCAGAAAAATTCAGCACCGAGCATGTTCTGAAAGAATATAAAAGTAAGCTTTACTGAGTTTTGATATATTTTTTAACTGTTTCCACAACCTGCTCCGGAGTTTGCATCGCTTTAACTAAATATTCTTTTACTCCCAACTTCATCGCCTTTTGCCTTTCGTTTTCCTCCGTCAGATTGGTTAGGGCAATAACCGGTGTATTCTTGGCTTTTGTGTCCTGTCTTAGTTTTTCTAAAAAATCCGTTCCCGACATTTTGGGAAGCATGATATCCAGAAGAATAAGATCAATTTTTTCACTGGTTGCCGTTTTTAGGGCTTCTTCACCGTCTTTGGCATTCAATACGCTAAATCCCTCAAAGGTAAATTTCTCTGTATACATCTTCAGAAGTACCGGATCGTCCTCTACAATTAAGATAATTTGTTTGCTGTCTTGGGATAAAGCAGCTTGTTGGCTGTCGTCTTGTGTAGGTATTGCCATATCCTAGATATTACGTAAATTCCATATCTTTTTCAATCACAAAAATGGTTTTACCATTAATATCTTGTTAAATTGGTTAATGTTAAGTTACAATTAATTAAACGTTATGAAAAAAGTATTTTTGTTTTTATTTCTCGAAATATCCTTTACCGGCCTTCTAGTATTTGCAGGAAAAACTCTTGCTTCCGAGGGCACAATTGAGTTGGAAAGCGTAACCGGTGCACCATACAGATGTTTTGCCGCTTCGATAAGAATGCAGAACCTCGAATATCGAATTCCCATGACATGTATAAATTTAATATATCCGGCCGATGAAAATATTTTTAATTATATTTTATGGGCAACCCCAAGTGCCGGAGGTAATCCTCTTAAGCTTGGAGCTTTGGGATTGGGAAGAGGAGAATACAAGACCAAAACTAGCTTTTCCAGTCTTTTTGTTACCACAGAAAGTAATAAAGACACTAAAACTCCATCCGGGCGAGTTGTCATGAGAGGAGATATTGATGAAATTACTTTTTTGAAGGAGGCAACTACTCCCACGCCCGAAACGGAAGCAGGCGAAGAAATTACTGCTGGCGAAGAAGAAGGGCAAATTGAAGAAGCACCAACACAAGAACTCACAACCCGCCAAAAATTGGGAATTGCCTTAAGACGAGCCGGAATTGCCGCACTTTTCGCTTTAGTTGCACTAATCGGCTTGATCTTCGTTATTACCCGCTCAAGAGGCTAGAGATTTGTTAATATTTTTCTGAGTTCTTGTTCTAGTGTTTTGTCTGCACCAATCTTTCTGAAATCTATGCCTAGATTGCTAATCACATTCATTTTGTCTTCCCCATCATCTATAAAAATACAGTTGCTGGGTTCAATGGCGTATTTACAAAAAAAATCTTTAAAGAATAGAGCTTTGCCTTTTACATCTAAATCATGCTTTAGTGCTTTCAGATAGTACGAGTTAAGTATTTCATCAAACAATGAGTCAAGTTTCATAAAAGGTACAGTCCATCGTGTAAGACAGTCCATGTTATTTGTCGCTATCGTAACAATGACTTTTTTGTCCCTTAGATCTTTTACTAATTTGGGTATGTTAGGAGAAGAATACTCCATCAGTTTGCACCCAATAACGAATTCTCTTAAGATTGTGTTAAAACCTGTATTTGTATCTTTTGATACGAGAGAGATAATATCTTCACTCGTAAATTCTCCTCTCATCCATGGTACGATTTTATCTTTGTGATTAATAAATAAACTGTCAGTCCAAAGCTTAAAGAAACCACGCTGGCTTTTCTTCTCTGACTTTTCTAAGTGTGACCAGAAGTTAGTTGGAGAAAGCGTGCCATTCCAATCAATTAACACTGCCTGAGGGTTATTTATTTTGCTCTTTGTATTCTTTAATGACTTTCTCATAGTACTTTATTAGTATTTTTATTCTATCCTCTTTCAATATACAGGATATATTCTTTGCTATTTCTTTTTGCATTTCAAGTCTTTCCTTTTTGCTCATCTCAAGTAATGACTCAACTTTTGAGGCTATGCTTGTAGGAGAAGAATTTTCAGCGATAAACCCTGTTTTACCATCAATTATAATCTCGTCAATACTTGAATTATTAGTCCCGATTACGGGTATACCAAGGGTCTGAGCCTCCAGACATGTGTTAGGGTAATTATCCACTCTTGATGGAGCCGCTATACCGTAAGCGTTTTTAATTACAGGATGTAGCCTTTTTCGTGGTTGATAAGTAAAAAATAGAATCTGTTTCTTATATTTTTGGCATTGCCCATATATAAATTCTGATAGTGGCTTTCCGTCCGGTAAACCATAATCAACACCCACAAAGACAAAACCTAGTTTTGGATGTTTAGGAGAAAGTTTGTTTATTACATCTGCCATAAGATCAACACCTTTTATGCGACTTAAGCTGCCAAAATAGAGAATATATTGTTTCGATGGAAGCTTTCTTAAAATTTTTTCTAGCAGAAAATTATCTTTCTTTATTGGTTTATTAATGTCGAGGGGTGTAGGAATAAAATCTAATTTACAATTTTCGTAACGAGCATATACTTTCCGCATAAAACGACTTGGTGAAAAACTTGATTGGGCTGTTGCCACAGAGCCTAAGGAACCGGACGAGTAGAATTTTTAGAAATTATTTTTATATAAAGCGTTTCCATCGCGGAGACGCTTTTCCATTAATCTTGAGGAGGTCGAAGTGAGCAATGATATGGTGGATACGTTGGTAGAATGGCAACGACAGATGAAATCTCTACAGCGCAATTTGGCATCAAGTAACGATATGTTGCGGGGTGTCAGAGATATTCTTGAATTGGTTATTGAAGATCTTGAAATTGGCGATGAGGAAGATCTTGGAGCGCTGCGTACACGAGTGCAAAGTGTTCGCGAGTTTCTCATTAGTACCAAAGCTAATATCGAATCGGCGCTTGAGCCGTTACCGTAGTCAATAGATAGTAATTTGGGCGTTCTCGTGTAATGCGTGAGGGCGCCTTTTTTGTTTTCTGTTATAGTGAATTATGAAGCTGTCCGGGAAGACTGTGGTGATTGCGGGTGCTAGCGGGGGGATAGGGAATGCCTTGATCGAGCGCCTTGCCAAGGAAGAAGTGTACTTCATATTTATCGGGAGAAGCGAGGAAAAGCTCAAAGAATTGGTTAAAAAATACGGTAATTTGCATAAATATTATATTGCAGATTTCACGAATGAAAAATCTATTCAAAATCTGATCAAGTCCATGAAAAAAGATCTTGTGAAAATTGACGTATTGATTAACTCTGCTGGCATCGGAGTGTATAAACCATTTCCCGATGTGGGCTTTGATGAGCTTCGCGATTCATTTTATATTAATGTCTTTGCCCCCTTCTGGGTGACGCAGGGCCTATTGCCTTTGATGAGAAAATCCAGTTCTTCGGTAGTAATCAGTTTGGGATCTGGGATGGGTATCCTTCCGCGGGAAATGCGTAGCGTATATTGTGCGACGAAGTTTGCACTTCGCGGGATGATGCTGTCTCTGGCGCAGGAAATCCGCGGTAAGCGGCCGCAAATCGTTCTAATTACTTTAGGGAGCACTTTGACGGACTTCGGTCCCCTGACGGTTTCTGATAAGAAGCGGAAAATGTCACGGGGAAAAAGCTATTTCAAGCCGGACTGGGTCGCTGATAAATTAACGAATATAATTAAAAGTGAGAACAGGCTGAGTGAATATCGGATTTTCCCCAGAGGCTACTCCAGCGAGGTTTAGTTAATTTCGCGTCTATTAAGCGCGTCAAATATTTCCTGTCTGCTCATGCCCTGTCCAAGCATTATTTTAGTGTCACTGGGATAATCTTCTGTGAGCGTCTGCCATTCTTGTTTAGTGACTTCTTTTTTGGGCAAAGCCTTGCCAAGGCGTTGGCTGGCCAAGTTCTCCGTATTATGTGCGGCCGATCTGCCTTCATGTCTTGTTGTTACAAAAGATCTTCCAAGGTGTGGCTTTAGGGAATTTCTGCTTTCACTAATCTTGTCTTCGCTCACTAGTGATAAGATATCACACTTGCGTGATAAAATACCACGAATGAGCGCAGAAAGAAATGACAGGGCTGGTTGGCCAAAAGTCGCCATGAACGAAATCGATCCTGAATGGTGGGATATCGTAATGAAAAAAACTTCAATGCCGCTATATAATCACTTGTTTGATCCGAGATTATCTGACGAGGACGACTTCACAATTAGGACTATTGTTTTTCTTTTGGTGGATGATCTTATCGTCCCTCATGAGATTGACAATTATTTTGAAGAATCATTGCACGATGAGCAATTTAGGCAGATAAAAAATATGACGTTTTCCGGTGATAGACGCCAAGGTATTGAAGAAATGAAAAAAATCGTACAGGAGTATACAAGCTGTGTGTTAGGATAAATTTTCTGTGTTAAAATAACTTCAATGAAGTCAGCGAGCAATTTTAAAGGCACTCGTGATTATTCAGGCACGGAAGTCCGCCTTCGGGACTTTGTGATTAGCGAAATTCGCAGTGTTTTCGAGTCTTTTGGTTTCGAGCCTTTGGAGACCCCTGTTTTGGAGCTTAAATCCACACTTACTGGTAAATATGGAGAGGAAGCCGAGAACCTCCTTTTTTATTTAGATAGACCTTTCAATAAAGGCGGGCTTCGATATGATCACACCGTTCCCCTGGCGCGGTTTGCTGCAAGCAAGTGGAATGAATTGCCAAAGCCTTATAAGCGCTATTCCTTAGGGCCGGTTTTTCGCGGCGAGAATCCTCAAGCTGGGAGACTTAGACAATTTGTGCAATGTGATTTCGATACGCTTGGTTCGACATCTCCCCTGGTGGATGCTGAAATTGCGGCCATCACTAATAATGTTTTGAATAATCTTGGCTTGGCAGGCAAGTTTGAAATCCAAGTAAATGACAGGTGTTTTTTGGATGCCGCTTTGAACGAGATTGGCTTCAAAGATAAAAAGGAAAAGGACAAAGCTCTTCGGGCTTGGGACAAGATTGAAAAAATTGGCACTAAAGAGGCAACTAAAAGTTTAGGGAAAGAGTTTCAAAAGATTACAGCGGAGATGATTAGTGGCACTGAAGTATCTGATCTTTTTACATCAAAAAATTCAAAAGAGTCTTTGCAGAAAATTACGGATCTTTTGGATTTGATTAATGATATGGGAGTGCCCGATAAAAATATTCGCTTCAATCCACTGTTGGCACGGGGCTTAAGCTACTACACCGGGCCAATATTTGAGACAGTTGTAAAGGATAGTGAAATTGGGAGTATTTCAGGCGGAGGCCGATATGACAAACTAATTTCTGATCTTGGCGGCCCGGATGTCCCGGCAAGTGGATCCTCCTTTGGGGTAGAGCGGCTCTTGTTTGTTTTGGAAAAACTAGAGATAAGACCAAAGTTTGAATATAGCCAGAGGATTTTGGTAACTATCTTTGGAGAGGAGTTTATGAAGGATTCGGTGAAGACGGCGGATTATCTTCGCGAGAAAGGGCTTATCGTTGAGCTTTATTCCGACTATAGCGATAACATTTCAAAACAATTGAAATATGCCAATAAAAAGAAATTTGATTATGCGGTGATCATTGGCGAGGAGGAAAAAGCAAACGGAAAAATCACCGCCAAAAATCTAAAATCTAGCGAACAGCAACAATTGGCAATAGAGGATTTCTCCAAATTATTGAAGTAATTATTTTGCTTCTGCTTTAAAAATACCATCCCAGTTTTTCGTTAGCCAGACGGCTGGTTTTTTTTGAAGCTCAGAGCATCTTTCCGCAAATATTTTTGAAGGATTGTCATTTTTTATTTTTTTAAATTCCTTGAGAGCATTTTTAAAATCACCGTCTTCGTATAATTTGTGGGCATTTTCAAATTGGTCCAGAAATTCAATTTCTTTGTCGCTTGGCTTTCCGAGCCTTTGGAGCTCGTAAATGGTGATACCTTGTTTTTTCCCTTTGACGGCGACTTTATCAAGTTTTCTTGCTACCACTTTGTGCTTCACTCTTTTGTATGTTGACTCGCTGATAATAATGCTCGTGCCATAGACTTTATTTATTCCCTCTAAGCGCGACCCTAAATTTACGTTGTCGCCAATTAGGGTATAGTCAAAGCGCATCTCACTTCCCATATTTCCTACGACCATCTCTCCGGTATTAATGCCGATGCGTACATCAAACCCGTTAATCCCCTCTTTGGCCCAGAGCTCTTTAATTGATTGAAGTGCCTCTTTCATATCAAGAGCCGTGATGCAAGCCATCAGCGCGTGATCGGAAGTTTTTATCGGAGCGCCCCAAAAGGCCATCACGGCATCACCGATATATTTATCTAGTACCCCGTCATATTTAAAGACGATATCGGTCATTTTCGTCAGATAATTATTTAATAGTTGAGAAAGAATTTCGGGAGCAAGCCTTTCGGAAATGGTCGTAAACCCAGCAATGTCGCTAAATAAAACGGAAATATTTTTTCTTTCCCCGCCTAGTTTTAATTTGTTTGGGTCTTTTAGAACTTCATCCATCACGGAGCTTGATAAGTAGTATGAAAGAGCTTTTTTAATGAATCTTTTTTGCCTGGCTTCGGAGAAATATTTGTATATTATGTCGGCGATTGTTGTTATCAATATTGCAAAAGATGGAAAAATGATATTTTTGATCGCCCCGTTGTCAAAAGACAAAATTACATAGATCAAGAATCCCACGAAAAGCAGTCCGCTGGCAAGAGGAGCAAGAGTGATTTTTATATTAGAGAGTAGTAGTGAAAGTAAAAGGGTAATAATTAAAATTTCTAAGATTGTGAATTCGGAGCTTTCCTTTGATAGGTAATTATTTTCATTAACTGTTTGGATCGCATTGGCCAAAATTTCAACGCCGTCCATGGGGACTCCGGAAGAAACCGGGGTCATCTGATTATCATGAAGGTCCGGGGCTGTTGCCCCGATGAGGATAATTTTGTCTTTAAAAATGTCTATGTTTTCGCTACTAGCGATATCAACGTAAGAATAGCGCTGGTAGCTACCCGGAGGGCTAACAAAATTAATGCGCATAAGACCGTTTTCAACGATTGTTTTGGTGCAGTCTGAAATCTGGCAAATGAAGTGATCATCTATTTCAATATGCCGAGTGATCCCGTCGGTACCGGCGATCGTATTAGTGAAGCCGACCTTGGAGTTATTATTAAGTACTTTAATAGGAAAAAGCGATTCATTCTTTCTTTTCTGAGCCGCCAAAACTACATTGCCAGCGTTATTTATAGCATCGGAGAGAGCCTGATCCTCTGCGGGATCACTTTCTTCTGAGAAAGAGATATCAAGGCCGATAACTTTAGCATCAGTAATTTTATTGATTAAAGCGGCATGTGTGCTTCTCTTCCATGGCCATTGACCAATTTTTTGGATTGAAGCGTCGTCTATTGCGATGATGACAATATCGGAGCTTACTGGCCGGGAGGAAAAGAGAGTATCAGAAAGTTTTAGTTGCCATGTCTCAAAAAAGCCAAGTGTAAACAGTGTTGTTAGAGCAATCCATATTGCCGCTCCTATGGCGAGAGTATGAATTAATTTTTTTGTCATCTGAGAAGCGGTTGCTTTACAGATATTGGTCCACCAGTCACTGATCCATAAGCAGTGGTTACCTTAACGGAGTAGCTTCCGTAGGGCACTTTTGAGAAGTATGAATCTATTTGTGTATCAGAGAAACTAATTCTACCGGTATCAATTACGCCTTTTGCGTTAATGAGTTCAACAGATTTTAGATTCATGAAGTTGTTTCCGAATATAATTAAGGAGCAATTATATTCAAAACAATTCTTATCATCGTGAGATGTAATAATTGGATTGGGAGTTGGTGTTGGTGTCACTGAAGGTGCTGGGGTAGGAGTACTGGTCGGGGTAGGAGTTGGCGTGGACTTTGGGGTTGATGTCCCCAATACTTTTTTCTGGTCATCATAAGTCCCTTCCCCGTATTTTTCATTTAATTCTTCATCTTTTTCTAGGTTAAACATGTACCATTCATCTTTGTCAGAGTATAAGATTGTGGACGGGAAAAGCGTTTTGTTGTTTGTACAGTCAAAAACTAATTTTTTATCAAAAGGGACAGTTGCTTTTTGAGAGAGATTAATACATTCTCCTTCTACCTCGCTTTTTGTGGTGATAATTTTATTGCCCTTCTCGGTAATAATATGTCCATATGAAGTCCCGCGGACAGTCGCTACTAATTTATCTGTTTCGGTTTCATAGGATTCTTTTCCGAGAAGTTTGGCTACCCGTGACCAGATCCCTCCGTTTGTTAATTTTACTTTTGCCTTAAATTCATCGTTGTCGAGATCTATTAGGGTGATCTCGGTGTTGAAATCAAGCCTGGTCACGGACTTATTTACATAAAGGATTTGTGCGCGGGATTTGTCGTCAGTTTTAACAATGGTCCCGGCGGGGATCTCTATCCCGTTTTGTGCTAATTTAAATTCTTTGTTTGGAAGTTTTACTTCTGGAGAACCCTCGAAAATTTCAATGATCGCAGTGGGGACAATGTCTTCTTTGGGAGTTTCGACTATTTCTTCTGCCTGTTTTGGTTTGAGCAGTAAAAATAAAACTATTAAAGCGATAATCCCAGCAATCAGAGAAAATGTTTTTTTGTATTTCTTTATAGTCCTCGGGAAGCTAATTCTCGCCATCTTTGAGGGGATTATAGCACGATCAGTGTATAATATGCGGATCGTTTAGCCCATAGAGAGAAGGAGGTGATTCTTGGGATTTAGTTAACTTCTGGATTTGTTATCCAAGTTTTACAAAAGACTTCATCTGTTTGGTTTTCTACGCTAAAGTCGTGAATACTTTTTGGGTACGGATATCTGCCAATCGAGTAATCTTTACAAAGGGAGTCATTTACGATGTTATAGATCACCCCCGCGTCTCTTGGGTTAGAAATTCTGGAGGTGTTGCCTAAGTTAATTTCACACTCCGGATTATTGATTTTGTCAATAAAAATAATGTTTTCGGCTAGGTCTTCTTGGGCAATCTTACTGCAATCATCAGTGAACATCGCTCCTCGATACGCATAATCGCGCTCTAAGTATTTACTGTTTATTTCTATAATTCCTTCTTTGTTATTGTAAACACCGCTATAGAAAACATATGAATTAAAAATCCCATCCGGGCGTCCCGAGATTACTATTAGTTTTTTATTTTCATTATTTTTTTGAACTCTGGTTATATAGCTTGCTAATACTCTTTCGTGGAAAAACCAGCGCGTGCTTTGTTCGACTGGACTTCGATACCAATAAACAAACAAAAAATAAATTAAAGACCCGGAATAGACGATTGCTGCTGATAGTAAAAATATCTTGGCAAGAAACGGCTTCGCCGGCACCTTGCTCCAACAAAAATAAAGTCCCCATGCCATTATGCCGCTAATCAGGGGATAAGCTAGTGAAGCCCTGTGTGAATAAATGCTAGTTCCTGAGATCTTAATCGCAGTTGGGGTGATAGAAATCGCAATCAAAAGCAAAATAAACATTGCCCTCCCAAATCTGGACGAAATTGCCATTATTCCAAGTATTAGAAATATAAAGTCTGCCAAATAGTAATATCCATGCCCCGAAAGATAGTAGTTGTCAGATGCTCTCTGTCCGGTCAAAAATAAAGACGAGGCAGAAAAGAAGCCAAGAAAACTATCTATTCGCGGGGTAACTTTGTCTACTTGTCGGCCTACCCTCCAAGAAGTACTTCCGCCAAGCTCAATTGTTATTCCCACATTTTCCTGCCGCCCATTCTCTATGTCGGTAAACCTTTTTCCCGCATACGAATTAGAGAGTATCAGTAAATACCCGCCAATCACGATCATTGCTACCAAAAGGAATTGAAAAGTAAACTTTATATTGCGAAATCCAAATTGATATAAATTGTATGAGACTCCCCAAATAATTATTAGCGGTAATATTGGTTTTGCTCCAAAGTAAATTAAAGATGCAATGAATGCAGTTATACCCCCAAATATTAGATTAGATTTATAGGAATTGGGGCGAGTGAAATAGTAAGCGGCTAGACAATAGAATAAATGGGATGCCAAAATAGTGTGCGCGGTTCTCCCGTAGTAAATCGCCCAGGGATTAATCGCGACAAATAATCCTGTAATCATGCCAATCGTGGTACTTTTAGAAAAGTTTTCAAATAACTTGCCTGTAGCAATAACCAACCCAAGAGAGATAAGTACAAAAAATATTCTAGAAAAAGCTAAACCAAGCGGGGAGAAATACATCCACGGAACTTGAATATAAGTTCCTAATTCGCCATATACGCAGTCGCCAATAAATTTGCATTGATCGGTTTGCGTCAATATTCCGGCAACAAAACCTGGTCGCTGAGTTTGAGTTAGAGCCACTGATTTTGCATTTAATATTTCATTTAGTTCATCGTCGTGGCTTATTCCAACCGGGTTTAGATTGAGCCCATACGACCTTAATAGAAGGGCCAAGAAGAGGATAGCGGCCCACCCAAGCAATACTTTCCTAGAAGATTTATTGAGTTTTCTCTTTATACTCTTCAAGTCAGCTTACATTGTATCAGAGCCGTATGGCAGGCCTGCCAGGATTCGAACCTGGAATAAGCGTTTTGGAGACGCTTGTGATGCCATTTCACTACAGGCCTAAGGATTTTGTTATCTGCAATTTTAGCGTATTTTTAGCCTTACCACCACTTTTAAGGTATTTTTCTCTATGTTTTGCGTCATTTTTGTTTTTGTAAGTCTCGTAATATATGAGTTCAAGTGGACGTCTCTTGTCAGTAGATTTTACTTTGCCAAGTTTATGCTCTTTAATTCTCCTTCTTAAATCTGAAGTAAAACCGGTATAAATATTGTTGTCCTTCTTGCTTAATAGTACGTAAACGTAATACACAAATTATTATAGCCTAAAGGATTCGCCCCGCAACTGCGGGGTTGGAGACGCTTGTGATGCCATTTCACTACAGGCCTAAGAGACCCCTATTTTACCATAAAAAAACCCCGCTTTGCGGTATTGCCAGCGGGGCTATTCGATGAACGGTTTTTCCCTATCTTCCTTGATCATGCAGACTGCACAAAGGAGGTCATATGCTTTTGGGCCGATTATAATCCACGCGCCGCATATTTTGCATTGTGCCCATTTGATCCCTTTGTCGATCGCGTCTTGGGAGAGAGGATTCCGTTCGGGGTAGGTCGGCTTTGGCTTAGGGATATTCTCAGTAGCCATCACGAGATCCTTTCTATCCTATCCCACATTTCAAACTGCTTGGGACGATGATACCACAATATTGGGAAAAAAGAAGGGTCCATCCGGAGGACAGACCCTATTCAAGTTACACGGTTGGGACAGGATTTTGGTAGACGATCAAAGGACCATATGTTTTTTGACCTCTGTCGTCTTCAGAAACGACCATCCTTTCTGTGATTATCATCCTCGGATCGCAATCGGTGGAATATAATACGGTGTCCGACTCCTTAGTGATTTTATCGCTAACAACAAAGCGTCTGTGGCAGTCGCGCCCCCTACAGTCGCACTTGTACCAAACCATTCCTTCGGGAGCTTGTCCCAATTTTGGATCAACCTTGCCAATCAGTGACATTTCAGTACTCCTTTTTAATTAAATTAAGGTAATTGGAAAAATACTGAGTTATTATAACATAATTTGAGGTGGCGGAAGTCATGAGGGGAGGGAAGGGGTAGTCTAGTAAAAAAAGGCTACCCCTTAAGCGCGCAGGTTTTTCAAATTTAGATCCGCTGATCCGTTGCAGGACTCAGTCCTGGGTCAGGGAGAGAAATATAAGGCAATGTCGTGGGCCTTATCCTCGACGGATCCTTTAAATTAACCTGCGACCATTTTTGCCGTCCGTTCCCAGACGACTTTTTGACCTTAATGTAAATGGTCATTTCGTGCTCCTTTAAGCACTAATTTTCAACTGAAAAAGCATATCAAAAGATATCCGAATTGTCAAGACTATGGGGTTTTAAAAAGAGGCTTATTTGAGCTTTATCGTTTCTTTGTGCTCAGTGATTTTACGGCAATTTCTGCAATATTTTTTCACCACTAATTTCCCTTCAATATTGACCTTATTTCTTGTAGTAATGTAATTTTGCGCTTTGCAGTCTCTGCATTTCATTGCAACGACCTCGCGTGATCCTTTTGCCATAATCGGTATTATACCAGAGCCTGAGAGTGGATTCGAACCACCGACCCCTTTCTTACCAAGAAAGTGCTCTACCGAAGGCCAAGCTTTGCTTTAGCCGAAGGCCAAGCTTTGCTTTAGCCGAAGGCCAAGCTTTGCTTTAGCCGAAGGCCAAGCTTTGCTTACCACTGAGCTACCCAGGCAAATAACCACCCCTGACCGTGCCCGAATTATACCAGTAATCTAATTCCTGTTAAACTAAAATCATGAACAGGAAGCATTTGCTGTTAATCGTTTCTTCACTTATGATCTTTTCTTTTGCTCCGATCATGAAAGTTGCAAGTACTAATTCCGAGGTCGAAGTTATTTTGACTGGCGATATAATGCTTGGAAGAACTGTCGCGACCACTTCGCTGGACAAGAAAAGCGACCCTAATTATCCATTTATAAAAGTTAACGACAGATTGAGAAGTGCCGATGTGGTGTTTGCGAATTTGGAGAGCCCGGTAGCCACTAATTGCCCCCGGACTTATGAGGGTCTTATTTTCTGTGCTGATCCTAAAATGGCAGAGGGGCTTGTTTACGCGGGGGTAGATGTGGTTACCTTGGCCAATAACCATATTTTAAATTACGGGCAGAAAGGGCTTACTGAGACGACAAAAGTGCTTAATGAGAATGGCATCGCCTACACGGGACTGGGCAATTTAGTAATTAAGGAAATTAAAGGTACAAAATTTGGGTTTTTGGGCTTTGAATTTATCGACAAATGGCCGGTGCAAGATGACTATGATTTAGTGGCTAAGTCGGACTCTAAAGTGGATGTATTGATTGTCGGGGTGCATTGGGGAGCGGAGTATCGGGAAAATCGCTCTGATAAACAAAATGAAATCGCTAAAAAATTGGTCTTTAATGGAGCAGATGTGATTGCGGGGCATCATCCGCACTGGGTGCAGGAGGTAGAACATATCAACGGTAAGCCAGTTTACTATTCACTTGGCAATTTTGTATTTGATCAGATGTGGAGTGAGAAAACCCGTGAAGGGCTAGCAATTAGGTTAACTTTTAGGGACGGAAAAATTGTCAAAGAAGAAAGTCTTCCGGTTTATATCGAAAATTGGGCTCAACCCGCTTGGGTGAATTAAAAAAAGAGCCCGAAGCTTTTGAGTGCCGCGGGCTCTCGATCAAAAATCCCCTAAGGGAAGTAAGGAAAAACGATGAAAAGCAATACCAAGAAAGCTAGCAGGAAAAACACTCCTAGCACCGTCTTTGCCAACATCTTTAACTTTTCCATTGTCTCCTCCTCAAAATAGCAAGAGGATGACAATGAACACGAACAGTCCTAGGATCAACCAGCAAAGCTGGTTATCTTGGCTGTTCCTTTTTGTTGCCCTATAGCTACTTTTAGCTAAGTAAGGCTTCATTTCGTTCCTCCTTTTCCTTTAATCTTTCGATGATATGTTGTGCCAGGGGAGGGATTCGAACCCCCGTAGCCCTTTCGGGCGCGAGTTTTACAGACTCGTGCGTTTGACCACTCTGCCACCCTGACTTATAACTGAGCCGTCTGTCGGGCTTGAACCGACGACCTGCTGTTTACAAAACAGCTGCTCTACCACTGAGCTAAGACGGCGAACCATAACCCCGCCTTGCGGGGTGCTGAGAAAGATTTCCTGGAAGATACTCCAGGTGGGTAAGCTGTCCCGGTACCCACGGGTCACCGGGAACTTCCGCTTTCCCGAAATCGTAATCGGTCAGGAAAAATATTCTCATTTCCCCTTGGCGGGGTCACTGCATTATACCATGCTAGACCAAAAAACCGCTTGGAAGATAAACGGATAAAAGGAGGTTAATTAGAGGAGAAAGAATGATGAAAACCGGACTTCTGCCGTTTAGGATCGGGAATATTAAGAATAATAAAATAATCATCCCATATTGGCTTAAAAAGCGCTCGGCTTTGTAGGCTTCTTTATTTGGAAGCAGGCCAATTAATATTTTCCCTCCATCCAAGGGGTGTACCGGGATCAGATTAAATGTTGCCAAAACTACATTGATAACGATAAATGACGGAAGAACGCTTGAGAGGAAGTAGAAAGGTGAGAACGGACCTGATGAGAGCCTTAAAATTAGCGATAGCAAACTTGCGAGTAATAAATTAGCGGCAGGGCCGGCAAATGAGATCAAGGCAGAATCACGCCTGGGGCTTTCTAAATTATATGGGTCAAACTGGACCGGCTTTCCCCAGCCAAAAACAATTGGTGATCCGGTTAGGATCAGGAGGATAGGAAGAAGTGTCCCGAAAGGATCAAGATGGGCGATTGGGTTAAAGGTAAGTCTGCCAAGTAATTTTGGAGTTGGATCACCGAGGCGCACCGCCATAAAGGCGTGGGCAAACTCGTGAACTGTGATAGCGGCGAGTAAAGCCGCAAAAAATATTAGCATGTTTGCAGTGGTTGAACTAGAAATAGTATAATCAAGCCCGCAGGTAATTACAATTTTAAAATTATGGCAAGAGTTTGTGAAATATGCGGTAAAAGTACAGGGATAGGCGCAAGCCAGAAGCACCGTAGGGGTGTGGCGGGAAAGCGCTGGAAAAATCGTGTGGCAAAAACTCCGCGTGTTTTTATTCCAAATTTACAGATGGCAACAATAGTCGTAGATGGCCGCAAAAAGCGTGTGCGCATTTGTGCCAAGTGCCTTAAGAGGAGAAAGAAAAATCAGGATAGCCTTCTTTAAATTGCTTCCAAGTAACAGGTTTTTTCCCTTCCAGCTGGACTTCGTCCAAAATCAGCTTTTTGTTCTCACTAATATGTGCACTTAAGATTTTTAGCCTGTAAGTTTGCCCTTCCGTAGCCTTTAGGCGAAGGAGGGTCCAACTAATCGGCCAGGGATTCATAGCCCTTATGAATCTACCAGCTTCAACTGGTGTGGTTTTATTTAAATCAATAAAGCCGTCTTTTTTTGTAAGTGGCGGGGTGTAGTTTCCCAATTTATGATTTTGAGGCGTTAGTTTTATTTTTTTGTTTACATAATTAGGAATTAGATCAATTATAAATTTTGAAGCTTTTTTAAATAATCTTTTTCTTAGGCTATCGGTGGTGTCTGTGTTTAATATTTTCTCTTTGAATGAAGCGATAATTGGTCCATGATCGATTTCCTTGTCCATTTTGATAAATGTCACGCCGGTAGCTTCATCGCCATTTTTAATTGCTTCCTGCACAGGAGAGGCGCCTCGGTATTTAGGAAGTAGCGAGGGGTGAATATTGATAATTCCAAATTTGCAGTTATTTATTACTTTGTCGGGGATAATTTTGCCATAGGCGGCAACTATCCCAAGATCAGCTTTAGGAATATTTTCAAGGTCATAAATTATTTTTATTTTGTTTTTTTTGGCCCACCTCTCGAGAGATGATTCGGTTAACTTCTTTGTGACAAGAGCCGTTAAGTCAGGAATATTCTTAACTATTGGCAAAACATAATCTGGAGTTCCAAAAAAGATGATTTTCATAGCTCTACTTCTTCCCAGTCCTCTCCGTCAAATTTATAAAGAGGTTCTTTTTCGGCGATTAGTTTGTCGATGAAGAGGACCCCTTTGAGGTGATCAATTTCATGCTGGATAATTTGAGCCATAAAGTCGCGGAATTCTTTCACTTGTGTGTTTCTGTTTTCGTCAAGATATTTTATCTTGATTGTTCTTGCTCGTGATAGCGGGCCGTAATAATGGGGAAGTGAAAGGCATCCCTCTAATACTTTTTCAGATAATTTAATCTTTTCGCTTTTTCCTGTATTCAATACTTTTGGGTTTATGACTGTGATCTTTTTGCCTTCGTAATTTGTGATGAATATTTGGAGGCTTTTTCCGACCTGTGGGGCGGCGAGACCAACACCTTCTGGATCATCTTGTGAATATAGCGTATCCTTCATATCCTGGATTAATTTTTTTATTTTTGCATCGATTTTTGCGACGGGTTTCGCTTTAGCCCTCAAGATTGGGTCTTTTACATCGACTATTTTTTTGATCATATATTGAATTATATCAAAGATCGCTCATCAATTTCTTAATTTCCGGATCATCCGGCGAAATATTTTCTAGAATATACAGAAGGTCGTCTTTGGCTTCTTTTTTGGAGTTGAGCTCTAAATAAATATACGCCCTTAATTTTCTGGCATTTTTATTCCTGGGCATGATTTCAAGGGTGAAATTTAGATATTTTAGAGAGTCCTCAGTATTCCCCATAAGTAAGCTCGTTCTCCCAAGGTAGTAGAAGACCCAGGCGTCAGTTGGTGCCAGGGAGGCAAGATAATTAAATGTTTTATAAGCGTAATCATAATATTTAGGATCTTTCTCGGCGAGGCTTAAATAAACTATTCCAACTTGCTTAATTAACTTAACATTTCTTGGAGAGAGGTGAACTGTTTTTTGGGCCTCCTCAAAAGCCTCCACGGTTTTTTCTTCTCCGTCGTAGTGCTCGGCCAAAGATACTCTAAATACACTTTCATTTGGGAAGTATCGGACCGCCTGCTTGAGACTTTCAGTGGTATTTTTTGCGTATAAATAATCGGCATACCAGTATTTAGCGACAGTGAAAAGTGCATAGGACATAGTGCACAAAATTGTGATGATTAATGACCATTGCTTGACGGGAAGCCGATCTAATTTTATGTGTTTTGTGCTTTGCTCCTTGCTCTTAAGCGTTATTGAGAATGCTGGGAGCATAAACAAGAGGAGAAAAATGGGAACAGTGGAAAAGCCGAAAAAGTTTGTTATAAGTATCCCAGTGAAGCCAGCAAAAAGGTCATAGTTTTTGTTTTTAATAAAAATGAAAAGGCATGTTAGTAAAAGAGCTAAGTATGCCGCTAAACCGATTAATCCAGTATTTGCCGCGTAATTTAGATATTCGTTGTGTGCTTTGTTGTAAGTAAAGTTCCACTCGGAAGTAAGATTATGCTTCGTTGGCCGGTACTGATAGTAGCTCATGGCAAATGTTTCAGGCCCTGTCCCGACTAGAAAATTATTTTTCCAGACATCCAAGGCGCCTTGCCAGACAATCTGCCTTATTTCAGATGATGGGGTGATTAGGTCGTTATTACCAGGGGGGAGATTATTTTTTGGTGTTGATATTCTGGATAAGACTATTATAAAAAAAATAGTAAGTAATAATTTGGAGATTAATTTCACTTGCCTGCGGTTTATCCCCCAGTAGATTATGAAAATTACCGAGAAGGCCAAGAGGCCGGATTTTGAGCCGGTGAATAACAAAGCGGCAAACATTATGCTTGAAATTATTAATTTGAAATTCAGCTTTGAGTTCCAAATGAGCGGGAGCACCCCCACTATCCAAGCGGCAAGCCAGTTGGGCTGACCAAATGTGCCAAATACCCGCGCTTGTACGTCTTGTATCCAGCAACTAGTGTCCATTTTTCCGTTAATTATTAAGCAGCTGATCCCGATCCCGAAATGCTCAAGGAAGGCATAAACTCCTGCTATAATTGAAGCGATTATGATTGTCGTGATAACTTTTTTGGTCTCTTTGGCTCCCATATTTGAGACATAAGCAAAATAGAGCATTGCAAATGTGAAGGTCGGGACGAGACCCCCAGCAAAACGGGAATAATATCCAAATAGCGAAGTCCTTGTGTCAATGGAAAAAAATGTGGATATTGTCAGGGCAATTAAAAATGTTAGGATGGGTACGTCCAGGATTGTGCGGCGTAACCTAATTTTTCTTTGGAGAGCTACTTTGGTTATCCAAGAGGAGATTATAAGAATGGTGATAAAATAAACCGCGATAATTTTGTTAAATTCGAATAATTCAGACGTCTTTGGAAAAAAAATTAATGGAGTAATGAAGACCAAAAAATTAAATAAAAAGGGAATCATAGCCAATGATATACTTTGCGTCGTAGAGAGGAAAGGCATTTATGATTAATAGATTTTTAGGGCTTTTTAGCCATGATGTCGGGATTGATTTAGGGACAGCGAACACCCTGGTTTATGTAGCTGGAAAAGGGATTGTCATCCGAGAGCCTTCTGTGGTGGCCCGTAATAAAAAGACTAAGGAAATATTGGCAATCGGTACTTCTGCTAAAAGAATGGTAGGGAGGACGCCGGCAATGATTGAGTCAGTGAGGCCCTTGAAAGATGGCGTGATTGCGGATTTTGATGCCACCTCCGCGATGCTAGATCATTATATCAAAAAAGTACACGAAAGCGGTACGGTGATCCCAAAGATCCCGAGGCCCTTAATAATTATCGGTATCCCATCTGGTGTGACAGAGGTAGAACGAAGGGCTGTCGCTGATGCCGCAATCTCAGCCGGTGCCAGAAAAGCATATTTAGTCGAAGAGCCGATGGCGGCAGCTATCGGAGCAGAGCTTGCCGTAGAAAAACCAAGAGGATTATTTGTAGTTGATATTGGCGGCGGGACCACGGAGATTGCGATAATTAGCTATGGAGGCATTGTCCTTGGGAGATCAGTCAGAATTGCCGGGGACGAGATGGATGAGGCGTTAATTAATTTTTTTCGGTTAAAATATTCTCTTTTATTGGGACAGCCAACTGCTGAGTCCCTTAAACATAGTATCGGCTCTGCGGTAGCCACAGGGAAAGAAAGATATGCTGTCGTGCGGGGAAGAGACCTAGAGTCTGGGCTTCCAAGATCAGTTAGGCTTTCGGAAGGTGAAGTGCGGGAAGCGCTTTCTCCGATTGTTCAGGAAATAGTAGGGCATATAAAGGATGCTTTGGAAGAAGCCCCTCCCGAGTTAGTCGAAGATCCGATCACATGTGTAGTGAGAGGTTGCGGGAAGCTTTTGACAGATAGGGCGCTATTGGAAAAGATTCATGTTTCAGGTGGCATCAAATAATTTCTTCATATAATATCCATCATAGATGGAATCGCTTACAGCGTCTCAAAAGCAAAGCTGGTTGTCTTGGTTTTTTAGGGGGATATTGGTTTTAGCAAGCATAGCGTTAACCGCCCGCCTCATTGAGCTTCAGATTGTTAAAGGCGAGTATTATGCAACTCTTGCTCAGGAAAATCGAATTAGGAAAGTACCCATCAGAGCTCCTCGCGGAGAAATATTAGGAAGAAGCGGAGAAGCAATAGTGGGAAATCAGGAGATAAAAAAAATAGTTGAATTTTTGCCTGAAGCTGGGCTTGTCAAAAAAGAAGTCGGCGGGGATTATCAAGGTGATGAAGCAATAGTAGAGCATAAGAGAAAATATTATAATGGTTCATCTTTTGCCCATATTACGGGGTATGTGGGAGAAATTAATGAGACTGAAGTGGGCAAAGTGAATCCCGATTGTGTAGAAAAGGGGGAGTATAAACTTAGCGATTTAATTGGAAGGAGTGGATTGGAGGGTTATTATGAGTGTCTTTTGAGAGGGATTGATGGTGAAGAACTTGTGGAGGTAAACACCCGTGGGGAGAAAATAAGAACCTTGGGAAGGAAGCCTGTAATCCCCGGGGAAGACATAAAAACGACAATTGATAGCGAGCTTCAAAAAAAGGTATCGGGCCTTCTTCACGGCGAAAAAGGGGTAATTATCGTTTCAGGCCCAGAAGGAGAGATTCTGGCGTTTTATTCTTCACCTTCGTTTGATCCAGAAATTGTGGTGGACTCTTTGGATGATCCGAATTTACCGATATTTAATCGGGCAATAGGAGGGACTTTTCATCCAGGGTCGATTTTTAAGATTGTGACAGCGATCGCTGCTCTTGAAGATGGGAAAATTAACCGTGAATTTACTTATGAAGATACGGGGGCAATTAATGTAAAAGAGTTTGAGTACACAAACTGGTATTTCACCCAGTATGGTGCGGTTGAGGGAGTAATTGGTTTAGTAAAGGCAATTGCGCGGTCCACAGACACTTTTTTTTATAAAGTTGGTGAGTTTATCGGGGCTGAAAGATTAGCTTTTTGGGCAGATAAATTTGGTCTGTCGCAAACTACCGGGGTAGATCTTCCTGGAGAAGTTTCAGGACTTGTCCCTACCCCGGAATGGAAAAAGCGGGTGAAAGGTGAGAATTGGTTTTTAGGTAATACTTACCATATGTCCATAGGGCAGGGAGATCTAGCAATAACCCCGATCGAGGCGAATGTTATGACTATGGTTATCGCAAACGGAGGAGCCTTGTGCCAGCCATTTTTTGTGGGTGACCATAGTGAGTGTAGAAATCTGGATATCTCGGAGGATTCAATCCAGATGGTTAAAGAGGGGATGATAGCCGCTTGCTCCATTGGGGGGACAGCCTATCCATTCTTTGGTTTTTATCCGCAGGTAGCCTGTAAAACAGGTACAGCAGAGACCTTCAATGAGGAAAAGACCCATGCTTGGTTTATTGCTTTCGCGCCAGAGGATTTTCCAGAAATTGTGGTGACAGTCCTGGTTGAGGAAGGGGGAGAAGGTTCAAAAGTCGCCGCACCAATTGCCTATGAAATATTTGATTACTGGTTTACTAGATAAAAAAGCGAGTGGCTATCCAAAAAACTTGAGCGGCTTGATTGATCCGCCGGAGATTTATGTGAAGGGTGAGATAAGAGCAGAGGATCAGATGGCAATTGCTGTCGTCGGGACGAGAAATCCCAGTAAATATGGGATGGAGATGGCCAAAATTTTTACGAGAGCCTTGGCAAGTAATGGGGTGACCATCGTTTCTGGGCTGGCTCGCGGGGTTGATACGATCGCTCATAAAACTGCTTTGGATGTAAGCGGCCGGACAATTGCGGTGTTTGGGTCAGGACTTAATATTATTTATCCTCCGGAAAATAGAAAACTTGCTGACAGAATTTTAGAAAATGGGGCTTTAATAAGCGAATTTCCAGAAGATACAAAACCGTTGCCCAAAAATTTTTTAGCAAGGAATAGGATTATTTCGGGCTTATCTTTGGGGGTATTGGTGATTGAGGGAGGAAATCGAAGCGGAACGCTCTCGACCGCCGCTCATGCGGCAAACCAAGGTAGAGAAGTGTTTGCAATCCCCGGAAGAGTGGATAATCCGGCTTCGTTTGCTCCAAATTTTTTAATAGAAAATGGAGCTAAAATGGTGAGAACTCCAAAGGACATACTTGACGCGTTCGTGTAGACTATGTTCTTCTTTGAAGATGACCTTAATAATTGTTGAAAGTCCGACAAAAGCAAAGACACTGGGCAACTTTTTGCCTAAGGAATACGACGTTGAGGCGACATACGGCCATATAATGGACCTCCCAAAATCTCCGATAAGTGTCGATATTGAAAATAATTTCAGGCCTGATTATAAGGTTGTGAGCGACCGTGAGGATACTATTGCGTCCATTCAGAAATTAGCCAAAAAAAGTAAAAATGTATTTATCGCAACTGACCCGGACCGGGAAGGAGAAGCGATCGCGGCCCATGTAAATGAGATTCTTCCAAAAGGAGCAGTCGTAAAAAGAATTGCTTTTCATGAGATTACTAAAGAGGCGGTTGAGGAAGCTATTAAACACCCGAGAGAAATCGATAAAAATTTGGTTAATGCTCAGATTGCGCGGCGTGTGCTTGATAGGCTCGTGGGATATAAATTGTCGCCGCTTTTATGGAAAAAAGTGCGGAGGGGACTTTCTGCTGGGAGAGTGCAGTCAGTTGCACTAAGGATTATTATCGAGCGCGAGGAGGAAATTAAAGCATTCGACAAAAAAGAGTATTGGGAAATTACTTGTAAGGTAACAAATAGCAAACAAGGAAATAGTTTTAATGTGATGCTTGATAAAGTTGATGGTAAAAAAGCGCTTGTAAACAATAAAAAAATAGCAGATGAGGTACTTACTCACCTGCGAAGCGCTAAATATATAGTTAGCGATATTATCAAAAAGGAAATCAAAAGGAACCCATACCCGCCATATACCACTTCGACAATGACACAGTCTGCGGCAGTGAAATTTGGCTGGCCGGCAAAAAAAACGATGAGTGTGGCCCAAAAATTGTACGAACAGGGGATGATTACATACCACAGGACCGATTCTTTGAATATTGCCGTTAGCGCCATTGCCAAGCTCAGAGCGTATATCGTGGAGAATTATGGGGAAAAATATTTATCAGAAAGGGTGAGAGTTTATAAGACGAAATCAAAAAGCGCGCAAGAGGCGCATGAGGCAATTCGGCCAACCGAAGTGACTAACAATAAAAGCAAATTAGTTGGTGATCAAAAGAAACTATATGAACTTATTTGGACGCGCTTTGTTGCTTGCCAGATGGCGTTTTCGATTTCTGACCGGACAAGGATTGACGTCCTCGCAAACGGAAAGAAAAAATATCTTTTAAAAACAAGCGGAGAAATTGTGAAGTTTGACGGATGGCGGAAAGTCTTAGTTAGTGGTGCTCACGATGTGGTACTGCCGGATGTTTTGAAAGGAGAGGATTTATCTCTTATAAAAGCCGATGGAGAACAAAAGTTTACACAGCCTCCCGCAAGGTATAACGAAGCCTCTTTAATAAAAAAACTTGAGGAGCTTGGGATAGGTAGGCCTTCGACATATGCTCCGACGATATCGACGATAATGGCAAGGAATTATGTTGAAAAAGAGGATAGGAAGTTTTTACCCACACCTGTCGGAGAAGCAGTTAATAGCTTTTTAGTCGGTAATTTTCCGACTGTTTTTGAGTATGGCTTTACCGCGCAAATGGAGGATAACTTAGATCGTGTTGCTGAAGGAAAGCTAGCGTGGACGAGTGAAATTAAGAAGTTTTGGGGACCATTTAACAAAAAGATTTTGTCGGTAGAAAAAAAGGCTAAACGGATAAAAATCAGGACCGAGAAGCTTGATCGAAAATGCCCGGAATGTAAGAAAGGCCAGCTTGTGGTGAGAGTAGGGAGGTTTGGAAAGTTTATTTCTTGCGAACGCTTCCCAGATTGTAAATATACAGAAAAATTTGTTCAAAAAATTGGGATGAAGTGCCCGAAGTGTAAAAAGGGAGATGTAGTTATTAAAAAAACTAGAAAAGGACGGCCATTTTTTGGCTGTTTTAGATATCCTGATTGTGAATACGCTTCTTGGAAAGACCCAAGGAAAAAGAGCGAAAAAGAAAAACCCGCAAGCGGTTAAGCAGGCGGGCTTATTACCCAATTATTTGACGTGACAACGACAATGGCAATTTTCATGTCGACATTTCCCCTTTGATCGGGGGGTGGTGGACATAATTTCTTAATTCAAAATCCGTGATTTTGAACTCTTCGATATCGTCAATGGTGTATTCCATTAGCATCGTCGGCAAGGGGTATGGTTTTCTGAAAATTTGCTCCTCTGCCTGCGCAAGATGGTCAAGATACAAGTGGGCATCGCCAGCGCAGATCACTAGTTCATGCGCGGTTGTTCCGGTAACTTGGGCAACCATCATTGTAAGCAATGCATATGAGGCGATGTTAAATGGCCCGCCAAGAAAGACGTCCCATGATCTGATATAGACCTGGCATGAAAGCTTGCCGTCAAAGACGTAGAATTGATACATCACATGGCAAGGGGGAAGTGCCATTTCTTTTATCCGGTGCGGCTGCCAAGCAGAGACAAGTAGGCGGCGGCTATCCGGGTTTGATTTGATTTCATCGATTACCCAGGCAAGCTGATCAACACCCTCGAAATTTCTCCATCCAGCACCGTATACCGGCCCTAGGTTGCCATACGTCTCCGCGAATTTTTCGTTATCCTTGATCTCTTGGGCATAGTGCTTTAGCGCAAGCTTCCAAGCGTATGAATATTTTTCGAGTGTTTTATCCAGCGCGAGTTGTTCTAAATATCTTCGAAAAGCATCCCGATTCCAGATGTTTACGCCCGCCAGAACTAAAGGACGAATATTCGTGTTTCCAGAAATGAACCACAAAAGCTCTTTTATGACAAGATCCATGTCAACTTGTTTTGTGGTCACTAAGGGAAAACCATCAGATAGGTTGAATCTGAGCAGTCTTCCGAAAACTGACAAAGTGCCAGTCCCTGTCCGGTCTCCTTTTTTGGAGCCGTTGTCGAGAATATCCTTTAATAGATCCAAATACTGTCTCATTTTCTTTCCTTTCAAGGTGCTAACTAAGCGATTTTGTTCTGAGAAAGAATATAGAATCTAAAGCACAATGTCTATGTGAAGAATTTGATGTGGTGTTTATAATACTCTTGATGGCGGAGAGAGAAGGATTATTTATTGCTCTTGAGGGAGTCGGGGGATCGGGTAAATCCACTCAAATTGACGGTGCGAAGGAATACTTGGAATCTAGGGGTTTTGAAGTTGTTGCCACTAGAGAACCTGGAGGAGTACCGGAGGCCGAGAGAATTAGAAAATTGATTTTTAGCTTGGGGGATGAAATCAGTCCCGATCACCAAGTCGCCTTGTTTTTTGCCGCTCGAATGTTTTGGGTAGAAGATTTGTTGGCGCCTGAGCTTAAAGAAGGAAAATTAGTGCTTACCGATAGGACTTATACTTCAACAGCTGCATATCAAGGATTTGGTAGGGGTGCAGATATGGGAGTAATTAAAAATTTAGCTGATTATATTTTGAGAGAACATAAGCCAGATGGAATTATTTTATTTGATCTTGATGCAAAAGTAGCCATGGAACGGCGAACAAACAATAATGATGGCGACCCATTTGACGAGGCTGAAAAAGAAGAGTGGGATAAAATTGTTAAAGGATATCGGCAGATGGCCTGGGAAGACTGGGGAGGATTGAGATGGTATGTGGTTGATGCCAGTCAACCAATTGAAGGTGTCGCGAAAGAAGTAAAAGGATGTCTTAACATGATATTGGAAAGTAAAAAAAATGAGAATATTTGATTTAATTAAAAAAGAAGAAAAACGGCAGGCGGAGACTTTGATGTTGATCCCATCGGAAAATTACACTTCTAAGGATATTCGGGAGGCACTTGGATCCTGCCTCACACATAAATACTCAGAAGGTTATCCTGGGAGGCGGTATTACCAGGGAAATAAATTTGTGGACAAGATTGAGGAAATAGCTATTGAGCGCGCTAAAAAGCTTTTCAGTGTTCCCCATGCCAACGTACAAGCCTATTCTGGGTCTTCGGCTAACGCGGCGATTTTGTTTGCATTATTAAACCCGGGGGACAAAATCATGGGGATGTCCCTTAGCTCTGGTGGACATTTAACTCATGGTCATCCTAAGATCACTTTTTCAGGAAAGTTTTTTAAAAGCGTCCAATATGAAGTTAATGAAAATGGCTTCATAGATTATGACAAAGTTTATAAACTAGCCAAAGGGGAAAAACCAAAATTAATTATTGCAGGGATCACGGCATACTCGCGTGTTTTGGACTTTAAAAAGTTTGAGGAAATTGCAGATAGCGTGGGGGCTTATCTTTTAGCTGATATTTCGCATATTGCCGGGCTTATAGTTGCCGGCGTCCATTCGTCGCCCACAGATTACGCTCACATTGTTATGACAACTACCCATAAGACGCTTCGCGGGCCAAGGGGAGCGATAATTATGGTTACCAGTAAGGGATTGAAAAAGGATAGTGAAATGGGCAAGAAAATTGACCGGGCGATATTTCCGGGACTTCAAGGTGGACCGCATGACAATCAAATTGCCGCTATCGCGATTGCACTAGAGGAAGCTGGTAAAAAGAAATTCCAAACTTATGGTAAAAGGATTGTCGAGAATGCGAAAGCTTTAGCGGATTCGCTTTCAGACAAGGGCTTTAAAGTGGTAACTGGCGGTACCGAGAACCATATGGTGTTGTTAGATTTGTCTGGCGAGAAGATTCTTGGCAAACTGTTTGCGGTGAAACTTGAAAAAGCTGGCATTATAGTAAATGCGAATGCGATTCCGCATGATCCTTATCCGCCATTTAGCCCCTCGGGGGTAAGGCTTGGGACGCCAGCAGTTACTTCAAGAAAGATGGGCCCGGCTGAAATGAAAAAGATCGCAGAATTTATTTACCAGGTTTCAAGCGATCCCGGGAGCGTCTCAAAAGTTAAAAAAGAAGTACAGCAATTAACAAAAAAGTTTCCCATCCCTGATATTTTCTGAAATATGAAGACAGTTGTATTTAATGGAAAAGAATATGCAAAAAGGATCGAGAATGAGGTGGCGCAGAAAGTCCGTGATCTGAAAAATGACTTTGATATTACACCAAAATTAGTTTCAATTTTAGTGGGAAAGAATGTTTCGAGTGTTTTATATACCAAATTAAAAAAACAAGCGGCGCAGCGGGTCGGGGTGAAATTTAAGATAAAAAAATTCAACTCAAATACAAAAGCGAGCGAGATAATGAAGTATATTACCCAAAATAATTTAGACGACAAAACACATGGGATAATGGTCCAGCTTCCTCTTCCAGCGAATTTAGCACAAAGTACAAAGCACATAGTGCAAAGTATTGCTGAAAATAAAGATGTGGATGGCCTGCGGGAAGACAGAGGGTTTGTTCATCCCACAGTGAAGGCAATCTTGAGTGCTTTGGATATAGCAGTTTTCTCTGGTAAAGAAAAGATTGTGGTGGTAGGAAGTAAAGGCATGGTTGGGAGTAAATTGATAAAGAATTACGAAGCCGTTGGTGTAGATAAAAATACTAAAAATCTCGAAAAAATTACCAAGAGCGCGGATATTTTGATTAGTTGCACTGGCGTGCCGAATTTAATCAAAAAAAATATGGTCAAAGAAGGTGTACTCATTATAGATGTAGGTGCTCCGAAAGGTGATGTTGATAAAGGTACTTATAAAAAAGCGAAATTTGTTACTCCAGTTCCTGGCGGGATTGGACCAGTTGGGATTAGCTATTTACTTGAAAATTTAGCCCAGGCCGCCTATAATCAGGCGATAATACACACTAGTTAGTATTCCTCTAAATAATTCATGGCAATTGTTAAAGTCGACATAGAAAAATTACTCGAACTTGGGGCCCATTTTGGGCACCAGAATCGTCGTTGGAATCCAAAAATGGAGGATTATATCTATGGCTTGAAAGACGGTGTCCGCGTTTTTGATCTTGTTAAAACTGTGAGCGCGCTTGAAAAAGCTCTGGCAGTAGTTACAGAAGCGAGTAAAGGCGGGAAAGTAATTTTATTTGTCGGGACCAAAAAGCAAATAAAAGATAAGATCAAGGAGGTGGGGCTTGCGACAGGTTGTCCCTATGTGGACTTGCGCTGGCTTGGAGGCACGCTTACTAATTTTGAGCAGATTAGAAGGTCCATCAGGCGCATGGGGGAAATGAAAGAGGCCCAAAAGGAAGGTAAATATAAAGATCGCACCAAAAAGGAGAGACTTTTGATAGATCGAGAGATCGAGAAAATGGACAAGCGTTTCGGAGGGATTAGTGGGCTTGAAAGTCTTCCTGATCTGATGATAATTTTTGATATCCATCGGGAAAATTCCGCATTAAGAGAGGCAAATTTCAAAAAAGTGGATACAGTTGGGATAGTAGATTCTAATTCTGATCCATCTTTGGTCACTTGGCCGGTGCCTATGAATGATGATGCGGCAGGGGCGTTGGAATATGTGCTAGATTTATTTAAAGAGGCAGTAATGGCAGGGAGAAAAAGCCCCGCGCGCAAGGCTGCGAGTGGTAAATTAAAGAAGAAATAATGGCAAAGGTTACAGCAGATTTGATCCGAGATATCAGAGAGTCGACTGGGGCGCCGATATTAAAGACCAAAAAAGTTCTCGAGGAGGTTAACGGGAATAGAGAAAAGGCAGTTAAAATACTTCGCAAAGAAGGGTTTGAAAAAGCTTCGAAGCGCGCCGAGCGAGCCACTGCTCAGGGTATAGTAACTACTTACACTCACCACAATGGTAAAGTGGCAAGTATTATCGAGCTTTTATGTGAGACTGATTTTGTGGCTAAAAATGATGTTTTCCAGAAACTTGCCAATGAAATTGCCATGCAGACTGCTTCAATGAATCCCAAAAATGAAAAAGAGCTATTGCGCCAGGATTTCATTAAAGATCCGAGTAGGAAAATAGAAGAGCTTGTTAAAGAGGTGATCACAAAGACTGGTGAGAACATTAAAGTTGGGAGAATTGCCCGGATTGCAGTCGGAGAGTAATTTTTTTCTGATATACTTCGTACTAAATGGATAAAGACAAGGTAAGAGGAGAGATGCAGGAAGTTTATGATCTTGTCGCGGGAGATATCGCTTCAGTTAGAACTGGTCGAGCGAAGCCGTCAATAATTGAGAATGTTGTTGTCAGTGCTTACGGCGGTGCGCAAAAATTAAAAATTATTGAGCTTGCTTCGGTTTCCGCAAGCGACGCTGAGACGATTGTGATCGATCCTTGGGATAAATCGATTATCGGTGAAATTAAAAAAGGGATTGACAAAGCCAATATTGGTCTCACGCCGCAAGTAGATGGTGAAATTATCCGCATTATCATCCCTCCAATGACTTTAGAAGATAGGCAAAAATATGTGAAGCTATTGAGTCAAAAAGTAGAAAACGGGCGTGTTTTGATCAGGCAAGTGAGATTAATGGCGATGAAAGATATTAAAAATGCATTTGGTGCAAAGGAGATTAGCGAGGACGAAAATTCCAGAAAGGAAAAAGAAGTCCAGGAACTTACTGACGAATTTATAAAGAAAATTGAAATGTCTGGTGAGGAAAAGAAAAACGAGTTGCTTTCTGTTTAATTATGATATTTTTTCAAATTATTATCGCTTTTGTGGTTTTATCCATTTTGATATTAGTCCATGAATTTGGGCATTTTCTCGCCGCCAAGTTATCTGGTATCTGGGTAGAAGAGTTTGGGCTTGGATATCCTCCAAGGATCCGGGCAAAAAGAATTGGCAAGACAGATTATTCAATAAATGCTTTACCCATCGGGGGATTTGTGAAGCTTCATGGGGAAACAACGGGTGAGGAAGTTAGTGTCCCCAGTGAGTCTTTTGTAAACAAGCCTCCTTTGGTGAGGATTTTTGTGGCGGTCGCCGGAGTATTTATGAATTTGGTTTTGGCGGTATTTTCTTTCAGTGTAATCTTTTGGTTTGTCGGGGTAATTACTGAAGAAGTTAGAATTGTTGAAATTGCGCCAAATTCTCCAGCGGAGGAAGCAAAGATAAAACCAGACGATCTGGTCAAAGAAATTGCGGGCGAAAAGCCTCAAAATATGGCGGACTTTATGACTGTTGTTAATTCCAATTTAGGCAAAGAAATTGAGTTGGTGCTTGATCGAGGAGGTAAAGAAATAAGCATCTTAATTACTCCTAGAGAAGATCCTCCAGAAGATCAGGGTGCTTTGGGAGTAGTGGTTGAGCCAACCAATATCAAGCAGTTTTTCCCGCCATTATGGAAGCGCCCGTTTGTATATACCTATTTAGGATTTCAGCGCACGATAAATATGACCAAGGCGGTCGGCTATGGACTAATTGGCGTGCTTTCAAAATCCCTTTCTGGGGAAGTTCCCAAAGGAGTCGCCGGGCCGTTAGGAATAGGGGGAATAATCGCTGAGTTCTCAAAGCAGGGCATTTTGCCTTTAATTGAATTGACGGGGATTATTTCGATCAACTTGGCTCTTCTCAATATTTTGCCTTTTCCTCCTCTAGATGGGTCAAGAGTCGTTTTTGTAATTCTTGAGAGCGTGATCGGGAAAGGAAATGTTGCAAAGATTGAAGAAAAAAGCTACACAGTAGGGATGGCGATACTCTTAATTTTAGTGGTTCTAATCACCATTAGTGAGATCCCGAAAATTATTGCAGCGGGTTCCCTTTCCGCCTTTGTAGAAACCCTCCTACCATGAAGCAATCAGAATTATTTCCAAAAACAAGGAAGACTGCTCCGAAGGGCGCGGAGAGCATAAACCATCAATTATTAGTAAGAGCTGGGTTTATGGATCAATTGATGGCGGGGTCTTGGACCTTACTTCCCTTGGGCTTCCGGGTCGTTTCTAAAATTAACCAAATTATCCGTGAAGAAATGAATGCTATTGGCGGCCAAGAGATGCTCATGCCTCTCCTTCATCCAAAATCAATTTGGAATGAAACTGAGCGTTGGGATAAAGCCAGTGAAATAATGTACAAACTTAAAGATCCCCGCGGCAAGGAATATGTTCTTTCCTTCACGCACGAGGAGATCGTGATGGACTTGATCCGCAAAAATATAAATAGCTATCAAGATTTGCCCTTGGCCGTTTATCATTTTTCTACTAAGTTTAGAAATGAGCCTAGAGCGAAAAGTGGGATACTCAGAGGACGCGAGTTTATGATGAAGGATCTCTATAGCACACACGCGACCGAGAAAGATCTTTATAGCTATTACGAGAAGGTGAAGCAGGCTTACTCAAAAATATTTAAGCGGATTGGTTTTGATTTTCGGATAACTGAAGCGGCCGGAGGGGTGTTTACAGATCGAAATACTCATGAGTTTCAAGTTATTGCAGAGAATGGCGAGGACACAATTTATTTTTGTCAGAATTGTGAATGGGGGTCCAATAAGGAGATTTTTAAAGGTAAGGAAGGGGATATTTGCCCTTCCTGTAAAAGTGGTAAGGTAAAAATTTCACGGGGGATAGAGGTGGGGAATATTTTCCCGCTTGGGAAGTGGTATGCCGAGAAAATGGGAGTTAATTTTACAGACAAAGACGGAAGTTTGAAGCCAGTCTGGTTTGGGAGCTATGGCATTGGGTCGACAAGGGTGATGGGGGCGGCGGTTGAAGTGTCTAATGAGGATAAGGGGATCATTTGGTTTGATGCAATAAAGCCGTTTGATGTTCACTTAGTGGAATTGACAGGTGCAAAAAAGACAGCCGAAATATACAAAACTCTAATAGAAAATAAAATTGACGTTTTGTGGGATGATCGGGAATTGGGGGCAGGGGAGAAATTTGCTGATAGTGATTTGATCGGTATTCCGATAAGATTGGTTGTGTCAGAAAAAACAGGGAGTGAACTTGAGTGGAAATTAAGGTCCTCAGATAAACTTAAGCTAATGGCAATTGATGAGGTTATAAACAAATTGAAAGCGAGGTGATCTTATGAGCGAAGAGAAAACAGGCCCGACGAAAGCTGATTTATCTAGAATTATAGATAGAATTAAAGCCAATAAGGGGGATAAAAAGGAAGGATTAACTCAAGAGAGGGTGACCCAAGAGGCTGCTGCTGCTGCAACTGCAGGGACCGATGTAGCCCCTGAAAAGTTTACGGGTCAGCTAAGAGAAGCTGGACTTGAGAAAAGACCTGGTGAGGAACGACCAAACAGGGAAGAGGAAAATTAATCAAAACATTGGTGATATCCGGAACTTGATGTCATGAATCTCAATTGCTAGTGAGGTAATTTCTTCTGGTGAAAGGATTGGAAATCTCTTTCCTTCTTTTTCTAGATTGCTGAAAGTGTCTAATAATTTATTTACGATATTATCCTCCTCGAGCAATTTATCGTGTCCTCGTGAGATGGAGATGGTTTTTAAGTCACTGAGATACCGCCAGAGCTGGGACGTGTTTTCGGCGTTTCTTATTTCTCTTTCGATTGCTATGATGGATTCAATTTCTCTTCTTTCATAAAGTCTATCTTTATCCATGCCTATATTTTAGCAAATTTAGTGAAAATTAGTTAGAATTAGGGTCCATGCGGCGGAAAAGAATTGTTTGCATTGGCGGAGGGACGGGAACGTTTACTGCACTGTCCGGTTTAAAAAAATATCCGGTTGAATTAACCGCGATTGTTTCGATGACTGATTCAGGCGGCAGTAATCGGGTATTAAGGGATGAATTCGGTCTTCTTCCAACTTCAGATATAAGGCAGTGCATTGTCGCTCTGGCAAGCGAAAATGGGAATGAGACTTTAAGGAAATTATTTACTTATCGCTATGCCCGTGGAACTGGGATCAGCGGGATGAGCTTTGGGAATTTATTTATGGCGGCACTCACCGATATTTATGGCTCGCAGGAGAAGGCAATTAAAAAGACTTGTGAAATATTGAGAGTGCAAGGGAAAGTAATCCCGGTCACTTTGAATGACTCTCATTTGGTTGCTCGATATGATAATGGGAAACAGGTAATGGGTGAACACTATATCGATGAGCCGGGTGAGGAAATTGGCCAGCATAGGATTGTTGATCTTGAAATTTTCCCTCCCGCAAAAGCAAATAAAGAAGCGCTTTACGCTATTAAAGCGGCTGATTTGATTGTTTTAGGGCCAGGTGATTTATACACGAGCATTATCAGTAATTTACTTGTTGAGGACGTTGCCAGTGCAATAATCAGATCTAAGGCCAAAAAAGTTTACATAATGAATTTGATGACTAAATTTGGCCAAACTCAAGGGTTTAGTGCAAAGGACCATTTGGCAGAATTAGAGAAATATTTGGATGACAATGCTATGGATTTTTGTTTAATAAACAAGGCCCGTTCCTATCCTAAAGGAGCTCTTACCCGCTATAAGGAGGAGCAAGCAACACCGGTCAAAGATGATCTTATTAGTACTAAAAAATTAACAGTTATCAGAAAAAGCTTATCTTCAAAAAAAATATTTGATAAACCCGGAAGTGATAAATTAAAAAGAAGCTTAGTAAGGCACGATAGTAAAAAGCTCGCTAATGCGATCATGTCGCTGTTATAATTGAGAGATGAAGGATTGCATTTTCTGTAAAATAATAAAGGGTAAAATACCGGCAAAGAAGATAATTGAGATGACAAACGTAATCGCCTTTGAAGATGCAAATCCTTCAGCTGACACACATATCTTGGTAGTTCCCAAAAGACATATCGAGACTTTTATGGATATAAATAAGGAAGATAATGAGGTTTTGGTCCAGATGTTGAGAATTTCTCAAGACTTAATAAAGAGCGAGAAGCTTGAAAAAAAATATAAATTGGTAATCAATGGAGGAGAGTATCAATTTGTGCCGCATCTTCACTGGCATTTATTGGGGGGAGAAATGAAAAAGGAGGCGAAATGATTGCGGACACCATTAAATCACAATTAGTTGAAGCGCTTAAAGCAAAAGATAAAGATATGTTAATTGTGCTTCGGATGCTTTCGACTGAGCTTCATAATAAGGAGATTGACAAAAAGGGTAGTCTTACAAACGAGGAAGAAATTGCTGTAGTGAGAGCTCAAGCGAAGATGCGTCGTGACGCAATTGAGGCATATGACAAAGCTAACGCAAAGGACAAAGCAGACACAGAAAGACGCGAGCTGGAAATTTTAAAGGGATTTTTACCAACGGAGATGAGGGATGATGAATTAGTTAAAATTGTTGATGGGGCAATTATCGAGACAAACGCCAGCTCGGTGGCTGATATCGGAAAAGTGATTGGGTTAGTTATGAAAAAAGCTAACGGAAAAGCAAGCGGAGCGAGAGTTAGTGAAGTGGTCAAATCAAAGCTTCAGTGAAGATAAGCGTAATTAAGAAGATAAGTTGTGATGTGAATGTGGAGAAAGTGGAGGAATCGGTGAAGATAGTTTTAATGAAAAACGGGGCTCCTAAAGATTCAGAAATTTCTACTGCTATCACGAGCGACGAGGAATTGGAGGAACTTGCAGCGAGATATATGGGGGAAAGCGGGGAGGAAGCAAAAAGTCATCCAGTTTTGTCCTTTTCTTCAAAGGAGGTTAAAGATTTTATAGTGCCTAAGGAGAGTAAAAATTACTTGGGTGAGATCATGATCTCGTGGGAGAAGGCCGTTATCGAGTCCAAAAAGTTTGACCGTTCGGCGGAGGATATAGTCTGCGACTACGCCGCCCACGCGACTCTTCACCTCCTGGGCATCCATCATAAGTAGGTTGCTATATTTTGTTCTCTTTTCACAATCACCCTTGCGTGTTATGGTGATTTGCGATGACACTGTACCTTAAGTATCGTCCCCAAAAATTGGAAGAGCTAGATCTTACCAGTGTCCGTGAGAATTTAACAAATATCCTCGCTTCTAAATCTATTCCTCATGCCTTCTTGTTTTCTGGACCAAAGGGGTCTGGTAAAACAAGCGCCGCAAGGATCCTTGCAAAAGTGATTAACTGCTCAGCGAATGTAAAAAATAAGCCATGTAATAAGTGTGCTCACTGTAAAGCCATTACTGCCGGAAACCACTTGGATGTCATTGAGATGGACGCCGCAAGCAACCGCGGGATTGATGATGTGAGATCACTTCGTGAGAACGTTAATCTTGCGCCAAGCAGTGCAAACAAAAAAATTTATATCATCGACGAAGCACACATGTTGACAACAGAAGCGGCCAATGCACTTCTGAAGACTTTAGAGGAGCCTCCTGCCCACGTGATGTTTATCTTGGCAACGACTGAGCCGATGAAGCTTCCTGATACAGTTCGCTCTCGGGCAACCACGGTGATTTTTCCGAAAGCAAGCGAGGAAGAGATTGCGAGGCAGATTGCCCGTGTGGTGAAAAGTGAAAAGATTAATATTGATAAAGAAGCAATTGAAATAATTGCGCGATATTCAGAAGGGTCTTTCAGGGAAGCCGTGAAAATTTTGGAAGGGCTTGCCGTCGACAAGCGAAAAATCACGGTTAAAAAAGCAGAAGGATATCTTTTGCAAAATCGTCCAAAGAATATCGCGAGTCTCTTTAAATTAATTTTTCAAAAGGACGCAAAACTAATTTTGGCGGAAGTCGAGCGGGAGATTAGTATCGGAACTTCTGCCAAGTCGATTTTGGAAGAACTTATAATTTATGTTCGCAGCGAATTACTGGATAAATATAAAGGAGAGAAGGGGAGCCTTACTTCTCCTGAAGAAGAATTAATTTTTTTGCTTGATTTGCTTTTGGCCTCCCGCGATCAGCTTGCTCCGCCGGCAGTGTCACAACTTCCACTGGAGCTTGCCCTAATTAAGTGGTGTGGGCATAGTCAAGAAATTAGCGAAGATGAGGAGGAAAAGGAAATAGAAAGTGAACCAGTTTTGGACCCTAAAAAGATAAAAAAACTTGATGATAAAATTTGGTCGGAAATAATCGGAAGCGTAAAGGATAAAAATATTTCCATTGAGGCACTTCTTCGCGCTGCTAGACCCTTGGGGTTTGACGGGCAAACAATTAATGTCGGGGTTTATTATCAATTTCATAAAGAGCGTCTGGAAGCGATGGAAAATCTGAAAATTTTAGAGGGAGTGATAGCTGGCGTGATGGGGGTGCCGGTGCGAGTGAAATGCACGCTTACAGAGCGGGAAGTTGAGCCAAAAGTGAAAGAAGAAACTAGTTTGACCGATACGGATGATGGCGATATACTTGAGGCAGCAAAGGAAATATTTGGCGATGTTTGACAAAGTAAAACAAGGAAAACAACTACTTAAAATGCGCTCCGAAGCAAAAAAGCTTCAAAAGGAGCTTGCCGAAGTTACGGAGACGGTGGAATCTGGCGATGTGCGCGTAAAGGTTTCGGCAGATCAGAAGGTTATATATATCGAAAAAGCGGGCGAAAAGCAGGATGATGTTGTTAAAACAATTAATGAAGCTTTCAAGAAAGTTCAGAAAAAAGCCGCGCAAAAGATGATGGAATCGGGCGGCGGCCTCTCCGGACTTCTTGGAGGGATGCAATAAAAAACCCCTCGGTATCCCAAGAGGTTTTTGTTTGTAGGGAAATTAATCCACAAAGTCTTTTACGTCACTGATTACACGATTGCAGATAACATTGCCGACAGAAGGCTTTTTTAAGACGACTTCGGCTTCGAAGTTTTTTATAATCTCTTCAAAGCTCTTTTTGTCGGTGTCGATATTTGCTAGAGTGATGCATCCAGGATCGTGTACAAAATAAATACCTTTTCCCATCCAATTGAAGCGTACTCCTGTGAGCATAGTTCTCTCCTATTTATTGCAAGGTGCGGACGGCATAAAGCTTCTAGGAATTGTAACATGGTTTGAATTATTCTGTTAAAATGGGATTATGAAAATTGCTCGTCCGTTGTCTAATTTGATCGATTCATTCCAAAAGCTTCCTGGCATTGGCCCAAAAACCGCTCAAAGGCTTTCGTACTATTTGCTTCATGTCCCCCAAAGTGAATTGGATAGTTTTTCTAGAGCCGTTTTGCGAGTGAAGCGCGATACTAAGCTTTGTGGAGTGTGCAAAAATATTTCCGAAACCGACCCTTGCCCGATTTGTGATGATAATAACCGCGACAAGTCGCAAGTTTTAGTTGTCGAGCAGCCTCTGGATATTCTGGCTTTTGAAAGGACGGGGAAATATAATGGGGTTTATCATGTCTTGCATGGGGCGATAAATCCACTGGATAATATCGGCCCAGATGAGCTATATATTGAGGATCTTGTAATTAGAGTGAAAAAGAAAGAGAGTAAAAAGATAAAAGAGGTTGTAGTTGCGACAAACCCGACAATGGAGGGAGAAGCTACGGCGATGTATCTGACGAAGCGCCTGCGGGAAGAAGTCCCTGTGAATGGCGATGTTCTTGTGATTACTCGTCTTGGACGCGGCATCCCGACAGGTGCAAGCTTGGAGTTTGCAGATGAGACTACGCTAATGGAGGCAATGGAGGGGAGAAGAGCATTATGAAAAAAAGAACGAACGTGGTAACTAAAAGAGCAATCGAAGAGTTAGGTGAGCTGGTGAAGTCTGCTTCCAAACAAGTTGCAAAAAGTTCTGGTCCTTCGCCGATTACCGAGGCAATGCAGCAGAAAAGCGTAAAGGGGGAAGTGAATGAAGTCGACCAAGTAGCAATTGATCGCGAGAGATTGAAGCGCTTGGAAGAAGAAATGGAGATTTTAAGAAAAGAAAGGAAGGAGCGCGATGTTCGCCGTGGAGAAGAAGATGAGATCACTAAAGCCCACGCTGAAGAAGCAAAGAAGATGGACGAGTCGGCGATCACATCTCCTGTCGAGCCGCCGCACAAAAAGGGGTCAAATATCCCCGGTACCGGAGAATTGTTGAAAAGACGCAATTAAATGAAGATTTATAATTCGCTCTCAAGAAAGATCGAAAGATTTACTCCCCTTAATCCTCCCCAAATTAATATTTATACTTGCGGACCGACTGTTTATTATTACGCTCATATAGGGAACTGGAGGACTTATGTGACTTCTGATTTACTAGTGAGGACGCTTAAATATTTAGGGTATGAAACTAATTATGTGATGAATTTGACGGATGTAGGGCACTTGACGGGGGACAATCTTGGAGATGCCGATACAGGAGAGGACCGATTGGAAAAGGCCGCCAAGCGCGAGGCGAAAAGCGCGTGGGATATTGCTAAGTTTTATGGTGGTAAGTTTTTGAGTGAGTTTAGCGATTTGAATTTAATTAAGCCAAATAAGTACCCCAAGGCAACTAATCATATCTCGGAGCAGATTGCGCTTATCGAAAAGCTTCAGAAAAATGGGCTTACTTATGAAACAAGTGATGGAGTTTACTTTGATACAAAGGAATATGAGAGGGCTACTGGTAAAAAGTATGGGGAGCTTTCTGATTTGGACAAAATTAAGGAGGGGGCGAGGGTTGAAAAGAATGTTGAGAAAAAAAATCCGCGCGATTTCGCCCTTTGGAAGTTTTCTAAAAAAGGAGAAGGACGACAGATGGAGTGGGAGAGCCCGTGGGGGGTTGGTTTTCCGGGGTGGCATATCGAGTGCTCCGCGATGAGCATGAAATATTTAGGTGAAACTTTGGATATTCATATTGGCGGCGAGGACCTGAGAAGCACTCACCATCCAAACGAAATAGCACAAAGCGAGGGCGCGACAGGAAAGCCTTTTGTGAAGTATTGGGTTCATGGCGCATTTTTGAAGGTAGATGGCGGGAGAATGGGAAAGAGCTTGGGAAATGCGTATAGTTTGGGTGATATTAAAAAGCGAGGTATTGACCCTCTTGCCCTCAAACTTTTTTATTATTCAGCTTATTATCGCGATAGCCTTAATTTTACTTGGGAGGCATTGGAGGGAAGTCAAAACGCGCTAAATAATCTTTATGAACGTGTGAGGGAACTTAAAGCTAGTCTAGGTGATGAGCTCTCTTCCGAAAAATTAGATAAAATTGATAATTTTCGGTCGGAATTTAGGGGGTACTTGGAAGATGATTTGGATATGCCAAAGGTAATGGCGGTAGTTTGGAGCACTCTTAAAAGTAATCTCCCCAGTCGAGATAAATTAGATTTGCTCTATGATTTTGATGACGTCTTAGGGCTTAACCTGCGGGGAGTGGAGGAGGCGAAAATACCTCAAGATCTAATAAAATTAGCAAAGAAAAGAGAGGAGTATCGACAGAAAGGAGATTTCGCAATGGCTGATAAGATCAGGGAAAAGATTGAGAATCAAGGGTTTATAATTAAAGATGGAGAAAGTGGCGCCAAGTTAAGTAGAAGAAGTGCCTTCGGCAAAAAAAGTAATGAATAATCTGCCCGTAAAATTAGTATATTTTGTTTTGGCCGCTTTAGTCATAGTTGTCTCAGGACTAAGCTTTGCAGTATTTAATCTTTTTCAAATTGCGTCCACCCCGCCGGCCCCTGTGGTAGAAAGAGTTGTCACAGATAGTGGGCAAGTGGTTGAAAAGACGGTTGATGTTTGCGGGGAGAGTTGTAAAGAAGAGATCGAGAAAGCAGTGAGTGCGGCAGTGGCGACAATTTCTGGAAGTAAAAGCACGGAAACAATCATCAAAGAAGTGAGTACTTCAGGCGGGACGGATTTTATCTCTCTTGGTTCAACCGCAACCACTACGGACACAGACTGGAAAACGATTGACGACACAGCGGTCTATATTGATCTTGTGAATGATTACAGTGCTGACGCGTATGTCACTTGGGAGGCTTCCTTGAAAGTAGCTCATGCTAACGGGCAGGCCTTTGCGAGGCTTTGGGATGATACTAATAAAATTGGCGTTTCAGGTAGCGAGATTTCAACGATCAATAATTCTGATTATGTACAAAAAGTTTCCACAAATCTTGCCCTTTGGAGGGGAAGAAATTTGTATAAAGTTCAGATAAAGTCATTAAACGGATTTTTGGTCACCTACAGCGGCGGGAGGATAAAGATTGTGGATTAAAAAGGATAATATTGTAAGATTAGTTATGGTCAAGAAATTAATTAGTTTATTCGTTGGATTTTTGTTTGTTTTTAGCAGTACGCAAATTACTTTTGCACAGGAGGGGTTTGATTATAATCGCGCATATAGCGATTATGTTTATACTCTTGATCTTTATCGGAAGTCGCACTCGGAGTATCTGCTTGCTCGTTCGCAGTATCAGCAAGCAAAGACTTTGACTGCGCAAACTGCCGCCCGCGATGCAACTGCCAAAATACTCGAAGCCCGTGATAATGCGGTAGCTACTTATCTGACTGCAATTAGGATGAGGTTAGGCGAGACTGGATTGTTAACTAGACTTGATGCCGATGTAGCTTGGTTTAATGATCATAAATCGCGGATCCATAGTGCCGGTACGCTGGAAGATTTAACGGCAGATTCCGATGAAGCTAAAGACCATTTCGAGCTTTCAAAAAGCCTAAGCTATGAAGCTCTTCTTGTGATTTCTCAAGGAAAAGTTCTTGATCTGCGCGAACAGGTCGAGGAACTCTTTACAAAATTAAAAATTAAAGTTGCCCAATTATCATCAGATGATGGTTTTAATAGCCAAGTGGTTGACCGCTGGATCATTGAAACCGAGTACAAGCTCACTCGCAGCCAAGAGAAATATGATGATTCTATGACTCATTTAGCGGAAATCCAAAACCCCAAAACTAAAGACACATCCGAAGCTTATAACAGTGGTCTTTTTCGGTTGCAGGAGTCGGTGCAATATTTAGATGAAGCCAATCAGTACGTTCGTGAGATATTAAGGGGAATAAGAACAAAATAATGCAAGAAGATAAACAAGAGGTTCAAACTCAAGTTCAGGAACAGGTACAGGTACAGGGGCAAGTGCCGGTGCCAGTGGAAACGCCGCCGGAGAAGCGGAGATTTAGCAGAGCTAGATTGATCATGATTATTGTGGGAATTTTGATGGCATTATTAGTATTGGCAGTTGTGGCAAGCATGGTAGCGAACAATGGTGAGCCGGCTACTGTTGTGCCAACACCTTCACCTGAGACTACAGAGGAGAGTGGAGACGGGCTGGAAGAGGGGGAGCTGTCCCAATATGCAAGCGATCCGGAAGTGCAGGCGATTGGAAAGGCACTTGAAGAGCTTGAAAAGAAGTTTGATGAAACCCGTGTTCGCGAGGACGCTCTAAATATTCCACTTTTGGATTTTGAAGTGAGCTTTTAGTAAAGACCTAAGGAGGGCAAAGGTGGCTTCACCCTCCAAAAATAATTATGCTTTCACCCGTCGTCTTTTGCGCCTGGCCGCTCGCTCGCCGTGTTCATAGTGGGTACGGGGGAGATCTTCCTTGTAGGGAGTGATCATAGGCGGGCACGCCTTTGAACGGTTCTCGAAAATGACGCTCAGGCTGAGCATGACCAAAAAAACGATAATGAGCGCGAACATAATATTTTCAATCGGCATGAAAATATCTCCTGTTAATTGTCGATGGCCTATAGTAACAATTTATGCCAAAAAAGTCAATTTTTTGGGGACTCTAGAGATTAATTTTTGGAACTTTGAAGACTACGATACCCACTTTATCAATCTCGCTAAAATGCTTTTTTATCTCTGCTCTAAATTTTTCTGCAAGCTTAGTAGTAAAGCTTCCGTAGCCCCCCCGCTCACTCTGGGAACATAATCGATCCTCAAAGTCGTTTATAACGCTCATCACTTCGCGTCCAGCCTCATTAAATTCCTCCTGATATTTTTCTGGGTTAAGGACATATCGATCATGGATTTTTCTGAAGGCGGCAAAAAGCTCAGTGTTTGCAGTAAGCATCTTTTCTACATACTCTTTGTATTTTGGCTGGGCCATTTTTGTTCACAAAAAGGTTAACATAAGTATGTTAATATTTAAATATTATGTTAGTGGAAATACTGTTACTCACGGCGCTTGGGAGTATTGCAGGGCTGATTGGCGGAGTGTTTTTTTTGGTCAAAAACTCTTGGGCGAGGGCACTAAGCCATAACGCGGTTCCTTTTGCGGCAGGGGTGCTTTTATCTGTTTCGATTATTAATTTGATACCTGAGGCGAGTGAGCTGGCAGGGGACATTGCCTTTACGGTCGTTTTAGTTTCATTTATTGCTTCTTTTTTGTTTGAGCAGTTTTTTTGTCATTTACACCATCATGAGGGGAGGAGGAACGATTTAGAATCGGCAATCCCTCTAGTGATCGTTGGGGACACGATCCACAATGTCATCGATGGGATCGCCATTGCCTCAAGCTACTTGATTGAGCCTAAATTTGGATTAGTGGTTGCTCTTGCGACTTTTTTACATGAGACACCTCACGAAATAGGTGATTTTGGGATATTGATCAAAGCAGGGTATACAAAACAAAGAACATTTCTAATTAATTTATTCTCAGCTTTGGCTACTTTTCCGGGAGCGCTCCTGGTTTATTTTTATTTTAAAGATACCCCAGACAAGATAGGGATATTTTTGGCAATTTCGGCGGGGATATTTTTGTATTTGGGTGCAAGCGACTTTTTGCCGCAGGTGGAGGAGGATAGCAGGATTCCAGGTATTAGAAAATATTTTTTGGTGATTTTGGGAGCTCTTGTGATGTATTTACAGATCTTAATAAAATCTTAACTCCTTCAATTGTAAGATTGGTTATCAGATGTCATTTAAGGCGGTTATTATTAGTCTTATTCTTTTATTTGGAGCCATCGCTGGATTGGCTTTTACTAGAAACATTTCAGTACCAGATTCTGATCGTCCGAGGGCGGAAACATCACAGATCTTTTTTGACATAGGTGAAATTAAAGTATCAGATGTAAAACAGCAAGATTACACTCTAAAAAATATTGGAACGAAACCTCTACAAATTCTCAACGTTAACTCAAGTTGTGGTTGTACAACCGGGCAAATTATTTACAAAGGCGAAACGAGCAAAGAGTACAGTATGCACTCGCAGAGTGGGTTTGTGACTGAAATTGCACCAGGAGATACCGCTACAGTCCGACTTACTTATCGACCAGCTACTATGCCTGTGTATGGACTAGTTGAGAGAGAAGTATATGTAATTACCAATGATCCGGAGAATCAGAAATTAGTTTTTAGTATTAAAGCAAAAGTAAAATAACTATGGATTCAAATTTTCTATTCGGAATATCGTTAACCGCTTCTTTTTTGGCCGGAGTAATGGCTTTATTTGCGCCGTGTTGCATTACGTTTCTATTTCCTTCTTATCTTGGGACAATTTTTAGAGAGCAAAAAAGGGTCATGTACTATACTTTTATTTTTGCCTTAGGCCTGGCTTTTGTATTGGTGCCGATAGCCTTAGGTGTTCGATCTGTCATTTTTTTCTTCGATGCTTATCACGAAGCTATTTATTACTTTGGTGCGTTAGTCATGATTCTAATGGGGGTTATGACGCTTAAGCCAATCTTCCATTTGCCGCAAATATTCCATGTAACTAGCCTTCAGGGCAAGAAGGTTGATGCCGCGAGCGTGTTTGGACTGGGGCTTATGTCTGGCTTGACCTCAGCCTGCTGTGCACCAGTATTGTTTGTTGCAGTAACGCTTACATCTTTATCGCCCTCCCTCTTCCAAGCATTAATTGTTTCCTTGGCCTATGTAGTCGGCATCGTGATGCCTCTTTTTGTTATGTCGATATTTTATGAAAAAGCGACGGCAAAAATTGCTGGACCTAATAGGCATAAGATTTATAACGTGCTGAATTATTTGGGCGCCGGAATATTCTTTTTTACAGGGATTTTAATTGCTGTGTATAACTTTCAGGGAAAAATTCAGATGAATCAAATGGAGCTATATAGCCAAAAAATCCGCCTGATCGTTTTTGAAATTGCTAAGTATTTCCAAAACCCAATAGTAGATCTGTTTGTTTTTGGGATTGTTTTATTTACTTTTTATAAGTTGTTGAAATACAAAGGCCATGAAGAAAAATAAACTGTTGTTAGTCCTTATAATTAGTATAGTTGCTAATTTAATATTGGTAGTTGTACTTTATATTCCACAAGTCATGAAACTTAGAGTGAGCAGATTCAAGACAGCTGAGGACACTTCCACCATATCGACTGCAACTAGTAAAGACACTTTGTTTAACGAAATTAATCCAGTGGATGGTTTTGAGATTGGCGCTACATATGGCGACTTAGGTCCTAAAATGATAGCGATGGGGGTTATTGACCCGGAGAAGTTTAAAGCTATTTATGAAAAATCGAGTCAACCCCTCACATTAGAACAAGAGGGGGTACTTCTCAAAGAATCAAACGAAAAAATTAAAATCACCCGTGATAATTCTTATTTTTTACTAAACTTTTTTTGGGCAGTAGGTTTGGCCAACAAGTCACAGATTTTGGATGACGGTGACATGATGAAATATGGAGGTAAAAAGGGTGCCGGAAATTTTGCTTCAACTGGCGGTTGGACCTTGGGTAAGGGCGACGCAATGACTTATTACTCAAAATCCACACTTATTCCTCTAACCAAAGAGCAGGAAGCGCGAGTTTATCTGGTCGCCTCAAATATTTTCAGACCCTGTTGCAATAATTCTACCGCTTTCCCTGATTGCAACCATGGCATGGCCCTTTTAGGAGTACTTCAATTAATGGCCGGCAATGACGCCACCGAAAGTCAAATGTATGAAGTCGGGAAATATTTTAATGCATTTTGGTTTCCAGGAAACTATTATGACATAGCACTCTATTTTTCTAATAAAGAGGGCAAATCTTTCAAAGATATCGATGCTCAAATTTTATTGAGCAAGGATTACTCATCTGCCTCAGGCTGGCAAAGGGTTAAACAATGGTTAACTGATAAAGGACTTATTCAACAGCCCCCCAAAAAAAGTGGTGGTTGTGGAGTATAAAGTGATATAAATATAAAGTATCTAAGAAGGAGGTGAGAAATGATGAAGAATAACCCTACCGCCACAGCAAATGCTTTGGCCGCTACGACGGGAGTTGTCTATGTTGCTTGTCGCATTCTAGTTAGTTTGTTTCCTGATCTGATGTTTTCGGTTGGCCAGTCATGGTTGCATGGAATTGAACTAACCCGGCTTGGATCTTGGAATTTATCGCTTGGGACATTTACTGTGGGTTTGGCATCATCGGTAATTTTTGCCTGGGTCATCGGGTACGCTTTCGCGGTGTCCTACAATTATTTCAGCAAGAGATAATTAATAAAAATATAAGTCTTAATGATTTTTTAATAATTTATTAATATAATAGGCCCATGAGGGTCTTGATTGTTGAGGATGAACACCGGCTTTCGAATATTATTAAAAAGGGATTAGTTGAAGATGGATTTGCAGTTGACCAGGCTTTTGATGGCGAAGAGGGACAATACTTAGCAGAAAGTGAACAATATGATCTTATTGTCTTGGACATTATGCTTCCTAAAATGAGTGGTTTAGAGCTTTGCCGTGAGCTTCGGAAGAAAAACATTAAAACCCCAATCCTAATGCTTACAGCTAAATCAACAACTGAAGATAAGGTTTCCGGGCTTGATAGCGGTGCTGATGATTACGTTACCAAGCCATTCTCTTTTGTTGAGTTTCGCTCTCGGGTGCATGCGCTTATTAGAAGAAGCCACCAAGAAATCTCTCCGGTTCTTACACTCAATGGTATAGAACTAGATCCGCTTAAGCATGTTGTAAAGCGAGATGGAAAAATCATTAATCTCACACCTAAAGAATTTGCAGTTTTAGAACTATTGCTTAGACACAAAGGAGAGGTGGTGACGAGAACGATGATCACTGAACACGTATGGGACTATAATTTTGATGGAATGAGCAATGTTGTGGACGTCTTTATAGTAGCTTTAAGAAAGAAAATTGGCACAGATTCTAAAAAGAATCTGATTAAGACAATTCATGGTGTAGGTTATAAAGTCGGCGACTAGAGTATGAACACTAAAAGCATTAGGTTTAGATTAACAATGTGGTGTACCCTCGTTTTTTCCGTCGCCATGGCATTGGTTTTCATTGCCTTTTATCTCCTTACACAGCGATCTCTTCTCTCTCATACCGACTCGGCAATTACTGCTCACAATGAGAAAATAGTTGAAATAATCACTCAAGAAGATGCAGTGATGAATCAGTCATTCATCAATAGTAGTCAAACATTTGCACAACAATTTAGTGAAATGCCAGGCATGCTTTTGATTATTGGCGATCCGTATGGGGATATACTTTATAGCTCGCATGATCTTGGGATAAACGAGTCTGATATCATCGACTTGCTTGAAAAATCGGCAAATATAATTAGACCAACATTTGTGAATCGAAATATTGGAACAACTCCTTTGCGGTTCGGGATTTTTCCAGCGGAGCGCAGTGATCAGCGGCAAGCGATTGTCTTAATGGGTCAACCCATGGATGTTATCCAAAAATCTTTGAATACTCTCACTTTAACCCTCGTTTCAGTGTACGTTGGGTTGCTTGCGATCATCGTTGCTGGAGGTTTTTTGTTGGCTCGTAAGGCATTGAGCCCTATCTCTCAAGTGTCAAAACAACTCAAGAAGATTAGTGCAGAGAATCTAAAAGAGCGTGTCCCAAATCCTAATACTGGAGATGAGATTGAGGAGTTATCGCAAACATTTAACAGTTTATTGGACCATCTAAATGATGCTTTTATTCGCGAAAGACAATTTATTGGCGATGTCGCGCATGAATTAAAGACACCCGTAGCGACGCTTAAGGGGGGGGTAGAAGTAACTATGTCTAAAAAAAGGACAAATCGGGAGTATAAAAGAGCACTTGACGAGACACTTATAGATATCAATCAGCTATCGGCAATAATAAAAAATATCCTTGATTTAGCTTGGACTGGAGCTGAAAATACTAAGTTGGTCGACGGCTATTTTGACCTTTCAAATGCTCTGATTGAACTTCAAGAAATTGTTATCAAACTAGCATCTCGAAAGCGCATTGTTTTGGAAAGTGAAATTGATCCAGGGATTGTCGTTGGTGGTGCTGAAGATAAAATATCGCGCGCAGTACTCAATATTGTTGATAACGCGATCAAATATACACCTGGAGGCGGGTCTGTCACTATATCGCTTCGGAAAGAGAAAGGAAACGCGAGACTGGAAGTTAAAGATACTGGAATTGGTATTCCTAAAAAAGAGCTTGGACATATCTTTGAGCGTTTTTATAGAGGGTCCAAGGCAACAAAAACCCTAGGCTCGGGATTAGGGCTCGCTATCTCTCAAGGAATTATTAAAGCTCATCGTGGAGAGATCAAAATCAAAAGTAAAGTCGAAAGTGGAACCTCAGTAACCATTATCCTGCCTCTATTTCAGAAATCCACCATGTCCTCCTAATGATTTCCTAATCCTTCTTTTCTTATAATGGAGGTGAATATGGATAATTATGATTCACTCTTAAAATGGTTTGGTATTTGCCTAGGATTGATGGCTCTAGCAGTTGTAGCGGTGATTATTTTCCGCTACTGACTTGCCCGTTAATGCACCTTTGGATGATGAAAAGTGGCGGCCACAAACATTAAGGAACATTCACAGTAAAATCTTTATTGACCACAACGCCGTCCGGCATGGTGACTTTTATTGTCACTTTCCAGGGGCCACGCATACTTATTCTTCCAGAGGCTATATATCTGCCGTTACCTTGAAAAATAGCGTTACCCCGCTGACTCCCCATGTCCATAGTGGTCATATTGAGATCGAACGATACGGTTGCATCATTAATTGATCCGCCAGCTTTGTCTTTTACATCAATAATAAGAGTCGCCGGCCCAGTTCGTAATGGGTTAGGATCAGTAGTCAATGTTACTGCCTCGCTGGCCGCGCTCGCGCCAGAGTTAGAACTGGAAAGCACTTTCCAACTCAATCCGGCAACAACAACTGCTCCAATTATAAGAGCAATAAGTAAATTTTTATTCTGCGTGTAGAGCACAAAAGTTATTACTCATTGTAGTAACTGACGGCGGTAATTTCAACTGTATGTGTGGTTACTAAAAAAGTATTACAATAAAATATATGAAAGAAACAATATATTATACATGTCCGATGCACCCCGAAGTGCAAGAGAAAAATCCTGGGGAGTGTCCTAAATGCGGCATGGCTTTGGTTCCTGTTGAAAAAGAAGTGGGTCATAAAGAAATGCTTGCCGGCCGAAGCCTTGGCGAAGGCTGGTCTTTCTGGGAAAAATTTAAGATGAGTATGACTATGGCCATGGGGATGGAACATGCGGGCCTGGCGGGGCGCGAGATGGCAAAACTCATGGAAGAAGATATCCGCAACAAATTTCTTGTTGCCCTCATACTCACCCTACCGATTATTGTTTATTCACCTTTGGGAACAAACATCTTGGGTTTGAGGCTCCCCGAACCCATTCCCGCGAGTTGGATCATGTTTTTGTTGGCTACACCTGTTTATTTTTATTCAGGCTGGATCTTTCTATACTCAACCTATAAAGCCCTGCAAGCCAAGACACTGAATATGGCGGTTCTGATTGCGGTGGGTATTACCACGGCCTATGTATTTAGTGTGGTGTTAACACTTCTGGGTAGTCAGGAATCATTCTATGAAGCCGCAGCCATGTTAACGACCTTTGTCCTGTTTGGTCATTGGATGGAAATGAAGTCAAGACGTGGAACCACCGATGCTCTTCAAGCGTTGTTTGACCTCGTTCCTCCACAAGCAAGACTTTGGAGGGACGGGAAAGAGACCTTGGTATCTACATCAGAAGTGAAGCTTGGAGACATACTCATCCTCAAGCCTGGTGATAAAGTGCCGGTTGATGGAGAAATCATTGAGGGTGAAACGGCCATTGATGAATCACTTGTTACTGGAGAATCTGCACTGGCCCAGATAGTTAAAATGGTAGAAACTGCCCAGAACTCCAAGGCTCCGGGACAGAAAATCGCCGACAGATTTGCCAGATATTTGGTGGTTGTGGCTGTTGGTGGAGGATTACTTACCTTCGTCGTCTGGTTTTTTGTTCTAGGACAACCTCTCCTGTTTGCGCTTACCTTCGCCATCTCGACAGTGGTCATAGCTTGCCCCGATGCGTTAGGGTTGGCTACTCCTACTGCTGTTGCTGTAGGCACTGGGTTAGGAGCCAAACACAATATTCTTATTAAGGATGCTGCGACTCTTGAGCAAGTATCAAAAATACAAGCAGTAGTAATGGACAAGACAGGAACTCTCACAGAAGGTAAGCCTAGAATTACCGATGTAGTTGCCGCTAATGGATTTACTCAAGATCAAATTATTCAACTTAATTCTGCGGCCGAAAAAAAGTCTTCTCATCCTTTAAGCTCGGCGGTTTTAGAAGAAGCCAAACGAAGAAAAATCTCTGTTTCAAATAATGTTGAGAAGTTTAAAAACCTGGCTGGTCATGGTGTTGAAGCAGTTGTCGACGGCAGGCATGTGCTTGTCGGAACTGTGAAATTAATGGATAGTTCGAAGGTTGATATTTCTCCACTACAAAATGATATAGACAGGCTGCTTTTGGAAGGCAAAACAATCATGATACTCGCGGTTGATAATAAAATCGCTGGCGTTGCGGCTGCGCTAGATCCAGTCAAAGAGAATGCCAAGCAAGCTATCGTCAAAATGAAAGCATTGGGGCTGGAGGTGGCTATGATTACTGGTGATAATAAAAAAACTGCTGAAGCCATTGGCAAAGAGCTCAATATTGATAGGGTTTTTTCTGAGGTTCTGCCGGAAGACAAAGCTTCATACGTCAAAAAACTTCAAGAGGAGGGTAAATTTACTGCAATGGTGGGTGACGGAGTTAATGATGCTCCGGCATTGGCGCAGGCTGATATCGGGATCGCGATTGGTGCGGGAACTGATGTGGCAATTGAGACTGCCAAAGTAGTACTGATGAAGTCTGACCCGGCAGACGTTTTAAGAGCCATTAAACTTTCAAAAGCAACCGTACGAAAGATGAAGGAAAATCTGGTGTGGGCGAGTGTCTACAATCTTCTAGCGATACCAGTTGCGGCAGGGGTTCTGTACCCAAGTTTTGGCATCACGCTTCGGCCGGAGTTTTCTGCTCTCCTCATGAGTATTTCATCTATTATCGTTGCGACAAATGCGATCTTACTTAATAGAGCCGAAAAAGACTTAGTTTCTGTATGAAAGGGATATTAGTGATTGTGAGGCATGGTCAATCTAGATTTAACGAGCTGGATATATTTACCGGTTGGCTAGATGTACCTCTGTCGGAGAAGGGTATTAGAGAAGCACATAAAGTTGCGAAGCACTGTAAAAATTTTGACTATGATGCCATCTTTACTTCTCATCTCAAACGAGCACACGAAACCTTGGCAGTAATCCTGTCTAAACAAAATAAGATAGGTGTTTTTCAGCATCAAAGTGATAAAAAATACGATATTCCTGATGATGCTAATCCTCATTTAAGCAAGAAAATTATTAATGTGTATACGGACAGAGCTCTAAATGAACGAGCTTATGGGGCGTTGCAAGGGATGAACAAAAAAAAGGTTGCGGAAATATATGGCAAATTGCAGGTACTTAAGTGGAGAAGAGGTTTTTTCGATAGACCTCCTCATGGGGAAAGCCTGAAGGATGTATATGATAGAGTTGTCCCGTATATTGAGAAAGTGATCATCCCCCGGTTAAAACGCGGGGAAACAAATCTCATTGTCGGCCATGGTAATACTCTGCGAGCAGTTATTAAATTTTTAGAAAACATTGGGGATGATAAAATTTCCTTCGTAAATCTTCCTCTGGGCCACCCGCTTGTTTATGAATATAAAGATGGAGTGATAGAAAGGACAGATTGACCCCGCGATCCTAATAAAATCTTAATGAGTGATTTTGTATGCTTAGATTCATGAAAAATCAAAAAATTCATATTAAGGGCATGCACTGTCGGTCTTGTGAAATATTAATTGAGGATGAGTTAAAGAAAGTTCCGGGAGTGAAAAAAGTTTCTGTTAACCATCGAACAGGCATCGCAAACATTGACTGTGAATGTGAATTAGATGAAGGTGCAGTTGCAAAAGCGGTAGAAAGTGCAGGGTATGGAATCGGCCAGGATGGGAAAATTCATTTTTTCTCCCGTAACCGTAGAGATTATCTCGATCTAGGAATTGCTTTTTTTATTGCTACAGCTTTGTTTTTAGTTGCCAAGACATTGGGAATTTTTAACCTAAGTAGCTCAATTTCTGGTAGTTTTAGCAGTTTGCCAATTGTCTTCTTAGTTGGCCTTACCGCTGGAGTTTCGACATGCATGGCACTAGTTGGCGGTCTTGTGCTTGGCGCCTCCGCTCGTTTCTCAGCTCAAAACCCTTATGCCAGTTCCTTGGAAAAGTTTAAGCCCCATCTATTCTTTAATCTAGGACGTATCGTATCCTTTTTTGCCCTTGGGGGACTGATTGGTTTTGCAGGTTCATTATTTCAGCTTTCGACTTCAGTCTTGGGAATGCTGATTGTTGCCGTTGGGCTGGTCATGCTGCTTCTTGGCGGACAGTTAATCGACATCTTTCCTATTTTGAAAAAAGCATCTTTTACTCTTCCTAAGAGTTTATCCCGCAAGCTCGGGATTAAGAAGAAATCCTTCGGCGAATATAGTAACAAAAATTCAGTAGTCATGGGTGCAATGACTTTCTTTTTACCTTGTGGCTTTACACAAGCAATGCAGTTATATGCAATGAGTACCGGGAGTCCCATTTCAGGTTCTTTAACAATGGGTGTCTTTGCCCTTGGGACTGCTCCGGGATTACTTGGAGTCGGTGGACTAACTTCAGTTGTCAAGGGCCGGGGGGCAAGACTATTTTTCAAAACTGCTGGCGTGGTAGTGATTTTGCTGGCTTTATTTAATGTCTCAAATGGCTTAAATTTATTGGGTATCAGCCCCAAAGTACTCGGAGTATTTACCATTAGCGCCTCTACGAGTAGTGCCATAGAGGATCCTAATGTCAAACTTGTCAATGGAGTTCAAGAAGTTCGGATGATACAAAGTTCATCTGGATATTCACCAAATAAATTTACGATTGTGAAGGACATTCCTGTTAAATGGATTGTTACTTCAAAAGATATTTATTCATGCGCCAGTAGCATCGTATCGCAACAATTAGGTATTCGCAGAGGACTGGAATTAGGCGAAAACATCTTTGAATTTACTCCCGCCCAAGCCGGCACAATCCGTTTCTCGTGTTCTATGGGTATGTATACTGGTTCATTTAATGTGGTCGATGAAAATTCAAACGTGGCTACACCTTCGACTCTAGCTGCTAATACGGTGCTGAGTGCTTCTTCGTCGTGCAGTGCAAATGGGGGTGGCTGCGGATGCGGGGCTAAATCAGCAGTCACACAGAATTCAAATCAACCCGCTGGTCAAACCATCACACAAGGAAACATTCAAGTGTTGAAATCTACTTATACGTCTCTCGGGGATATCTCTCCTAATAAATTCACGGTTAAAGTTAACCAACCTGTACGGTTTGAAATTGAGGCAAAGGATGACGGTCAGGGCTGTATGGGTAGTGTGACTATCCCAAGTCTCACCAAGAAAATTGAGGTGTTTACTAAGGGGCAGACGATTGTCTTTGAATTTACACCAGGTAGCACCGGTACATATAACATTACTTGTGCGATGGGAATTTCTCGAGGAAGCATTACTGTTAACTAATATGAAATCATTTGTTTATAAAATTCAAGGAACTCATTGTCCGGCTTGTAAAAAAATAATTGAGAAACGCATTGGCACTATTCCCGGAGTGGATTCTGTGGAAGTAAATTATAAAACTGGAGCAGTTTGTGTAACTGCTGGGTGGGATGTCACAAGCGAAGACATAGATGAAGTATTATCGGGTACCCTGTATAAAATTGTAAATGAGTGAAACTGCGGGAGTAATAAAGTTTCAGGTTAACGGAATGCATTGTCAGTCATGCGAGATGCTTATACGCGATGAGATCGGTGAAATTGATGGCGTGGAGCATGTAGAAGTTGATTTCGAGACAGGAAAGGGTAGTCTTCGGGCTAGTAAAAGTCTGTCGACAGACGTTATAAAAAATGCGATCAAGAAGGCAGGCTATACAGCAATAGTTAGTAATAGTGGTAATGTTTTGCATAGTAATGGGAGAAGCCCACTTCAAGAAATTATCTTTAGAGCGCAAGACTCTTTAAGAATAAGTGGAAAAATAACAAAAAACGAGAAGGGAGAAATTGAGTTTGACGGTGAAATAAAACTTAAAGAAGGAGGTATAGAGAATAAAGAAGGAGAGAAGAAAACATCATTATTATTGTATGGGATGCACTGTACGTCTTGTGCGGGGATTATAGAGAAATCTTTGAAGAAAGTTCCGGGAGTAAGCGAGGCGAAAGTAAACTTCACCGCCGAAAAAGCAACAGTGATTTTTGATCAGGTTAAAATTAAAGAGAGCGATTTAATTAACGCCGTTGAGAAAACTGGATATAAAGCTGTAGTTTCAGATCCAACAAACACCAAAGAAGATGCCGAGAAACAGTTGGCGCAGATTAAGGGTTTGTCTAGAAAATTTTTATGGAGTTTTGCTTTTAGTGCGCCGATGGTATATTTCATGCTTTTTGACTTCTTTTCTAGTGTCCCTCTCGGTGGGATTTTACTTCCTTATGTAGGAATTATTTCGTTTATTTTGGCAACACCTGTGCAGTTTATTGTGGGGGCTAGTTTTTATAAAGGGGCTTTGTCGGGCTTTCGCATGAGGACATTCAACATGGATAGCTTGATTGCGATTGGCACTTCGGTTGCATATTTTTATAGTGTTGTTAATTTTTTTTCTTATTACGCGATTAATTATTCCGTAATTGGCCTTATGGGGGCCAAAATTCCTGAGCTCTATTTTGAAACGGCTGCGTTTTTAATTACTTTTGTTGTTTTGGGAAAATGGTTGGAAGCAAAGGCTAAAGGCCGGACTTCTGAGTCAATAAGAAAACTAATGGGGCTCCAAGCCAAAACGGCAAGAATAATAAGAAATGGAGTGACGATTGATATTCCCCTAGAGAATGTGATGAAAGGTGATGTTGTTATTGTTCGTCCCGGAGAAAAGGTTCCGGTGGATGGAAAAATTATCAAAGGTTCTTCTTCGATCGACGAATCAATGATAACAGGAGAGAGCATGCCTGTTGAGAAGAATGAAGGAGATATTGTGATCGGTAGTACATTAAATAAAACTGGAAGTTTTGAGTTTATTGCAACAAGAGTTGGTTTAGAAACTACCCTTTCCCAGATAATAAAGCTAGTCGAAGATGCCCAGGGATCAAAAGCTCCAATACAGGCCATTGCGGACCGGATTTCCGCTTATTTTGTACCCGCAGTAATAGTTACAGCAGTCTTGACCTTTATCGCTTGGTATTTTGTATTTGGCGCAACACTCTCTTTTGCTCTGATGGCATTTACAGCTGTAATAGTGATTGCTTGTCCATGTGCTTTAGGACTTGCGACGCCTACCGCTATTATGGTCGGGACCGGAAAGGGAGCTGAACATGGGATTTTGGTGAAAGGGGGAGAGCCTCTGGAAAAGGCAAACAAGATTAATGTGATTGTGTTTGATAAAACGGGGACGATTACAAAGGGGAAACCTGAAGTAACGGATATTATTGGCAACAGCGCTGTTTTGGAAATTGCAGCCTCACTGGAGAAGCAATCAGAGCATCCGTTGGCGGAAGCAATTTGCGCATATGCTTCAGGAAAAGGCGTAGCATTTAGTGATGTGATTGGTTTTAAGGCAATCCCTGGATTTGGCGTGGAAGGGCAGATGGATGGAAATACGTATTATTTTGGAAAGCCAAAACTAGCAAGCGACACATTGGGGTTACCGCTTTTTAATCAGATGAATATGATTCAGTCCCTTGAGGGCCAAGGGAAAACAGTGATGGTACTTGCCACGAAAAAAGAAGTACTAGGGTTGATTGCTGTAGCTGATATTGTTAAAGACACGACAAAAGAAGCAATTGAAAAGTTGACTAAGCTCGGGATTCAAATATATATGATTACAGGAGACAATGAGCGTACTGCGCAGGCAATTGCTGCACAAGTTGGCGTTACAAACGTATTAGCTGAAGTACTCCCTGAAGATAAAGCAAACGAGGTTAGAAAGTTGCAAGAACAAGGGAAAAAAGTGGCGATGGTAGGAGATGGAATTAATGATGCCCCGGCTTTAGCTCAGGCGGATTTAGGGATAGCCATGGGGAGCGGAACTGATGTGGCAATGGAAACTGGTGGTATTGTAATTATTAAAAACGACCTTCGAGATGTTGTCGGCGCGATAGATTTATCTCGCACCACAATGTCAAAGATTAAGCAAAACATGTTTTTCGCGCTTTTCTACAATGTCATTGGCATTCCAGTTGCCGCAAGAGTCTTTGCAGGGTTTGGGTTGATTCTTAAGCCAGAGCTGGCGGGTTTGGCGATGGCATTTTCTTCGATTTCGGTTGTTGGGAATTCCTTACTCCTCAGGAGATTTGTTCCTGGCAAGAAAGATTATTTAGCTAAATTTGCACCAGTTGTTATGGCAATTGTTTTCGCTTTTATCTTTATTCAATTTGCAAGTATCAGTTCAAGCATGGCCACAGATTAATTTAATAAGGCGAGTATAGTAGAATGACCTATGTCCAGTTTTGTGCAGAGTAGAAAATTGTTGATTGTAATTTTATTACTTGCATCTTTACTTCGTTTATGGAGGCTTGATCGAGTCCCTGTCTCACTCTTTACCGATGAGCTAGATGTGGGTTATCAAGCATATTCTATTCTTAAAACTGGCAAGGATTATTTTGGGAATCCCTGGCCCCTGCACTTTCAATCGTACGTTGAGTACCGAGCCCCTTTATATATTTATTCGACTGTTCCCTCTGTTGCAGTCTTTGGTATTACCCCTTACGGCGTGCGGTTGCCGGCCGCGATATTTGGAATCCTTGGGGTATTAATGCTGTATTTTTTGGTTAAAGAAATTGACAAATCTGAGACATTGGCTTTAACGAGTGCCTTTTTGATGGCGCTTTCTCCGTGGCACATCCACTATAGCCGCGCTGGTTTTGAAGTAAGTGAACTATTGTTTCTTATCCTCGGCGCGATCTATTTTTTTTTGAAAAGTATAAAAAAGCCCAAGTTCCTGTGGGTCTCGGCATTATTACTTGGCTTGGCCCCGTGGACATATAGCACCGCTAAATTATTTGCCCCCGCGCTTATTATATTTTTAGCATTTGTCTGGTCGAAAGACTTGGTGAAGTTCCCCAGAAAACATTTGATCAGGGTAGTTTTGGTGTTGTTGGTTTTAATATTACCTTTAATCTATGTTGTTGTGTTTGGGGGAGGAGCGTATCGGTTTAAAAATATTAGCGTGCTTGGCGACCAGAGTACTATCTCCGAAATTAGCCTTGCTCGCTTAAGCGATGCCCAAGTAAGAAATACTTATAACGGTGGAATAGTACCAAAAATTGCTTCAAGAATAGTTAATAATAAATTTGTTGTTTGGACTTCAAAAATATCAACAAATTATTTAGAGTCTTTTTCAACGCAATTTTTATTTTTGAAAGGGGACATAAGTTCAAGGCACTCTGTAGTTGGTGTTGGCCAGTTTTACAAACTCGACGCAATTTTTTTGGTATTGGGGATAATTCTTTTTTTCAAAAGCAAATTGGACGGAGGAGCTGAGTCAAAAAAAAATAAGGCATTAATCTCATTTTGGGTGATCTTTGGCGCAGTCCCGTCTTCTTTGACAATTGAAGGGGGAGGTCACGCAACTAGATTAATACTGATCTTGCCGCCTTTAATTTTTCTTATTTCTTTTGGATTAGTAGAAACTGTAAATTTCATCAAAAATAGGTTTTATAAAAAGATATTTATCCTTAGTTACGCCGTGCTTTTGTTAATAAGTTTGTTTTTTTATCAGTATAACTATTGGGTACGGTATCCGTGGTATTCAGAAAAGAGCTGGTATGCAGGATACAAAGAAGCAATCGAAGCAGTTAAAGAATATGAAAATCAGTACGACAAAATTGTGATTACCAATGCGGAGGAGAGGCCGTACATTTTTTTGGCCTCATATTATCCTTATGACCCCAATGTTTGGCAGAGAGGTTTTGGAGAAGGATATGTCGCTGGTTTCGGGGATTTAAAAAAGGTTGGAAAATTTTATTTCGGACAAGTGGAGGGAAAAATCGGGATGGACAAACTTTCTCTCGTGATGGATGAAGACACTCTTTATATCGCTTCCAAACGGGAAATTGCACCAAATCTAATCTCCGAGCCAAGCAGAGTACCTGCGGGCCTCCATTTAGTGAGAGTGATAACTCTTCCATCAGGCGAGCCTGCGTTTTATTTGTTAGAAAAAAAGTAGAAAATTAATTATGTTTTATGAATTTGTCCGTCCACTCATTTGCCCCTTTGGTGAAATAGAAAAATTTGTGCCCTCAAAGGGGGAGATACTAGACGTTGGCTGTGGCCATGGATTGTTTTCGAAAATATTGGCGGAAAGATCTTTAGATAGGCAAGTAACCGGGATTGATCCTTCAGAGATAAAGATCCGGCATGCGCGTAAATATAGCCATCTAAAAAATTTAAAATTTGAAGTATGCGAGCTATCCGATTTAATAAATAGGAAGGTAAGATTTGATTGCATTATTGTGATCGATGTTTTGTACCTTTTCCCGCGCCGGGAGAAAGGTAAATTTTTTGAGATATGCCGGAAGCTTTTGAAAAAAAACGGCAGTTTGATTGTAGTTGAAAATGGGAACGGATCAGGCTTTATTTATAAAGTCCTGAAAATCGAGGAAACGATCATGACTCGATTATTTAAGTTTACCTTTACCAAATACGAAGGCCTTCATTTTCTTTCCCGAGATGGATATAAGAGGATGCTTACGGAGTTGGGGTTTGGTGTAAAAACTCGCATAAACCTAAAAAGTTTTTTACCTTATCCGCATTTTTTGTTAGTGGTTACGCGGTGAGATATGCTATTGAATTGAATTCACCATTTTAATATGCTGTATATGTGAGTAGCGACGCAAAAATACTGCAGGCAATTCTTGGCTGATTTAGCTTATCTCGAAGATGACGCTCCAGTAACAGCTTCGGTATAGTAAAATAGCTTCAGAGATGAAAGCAGAGATATAATAGATGGATGAAAGTAATTATCGGTTCATCGAGCGACATAAAAACAAATATAGTTCAAAAGGCATTGAGAGAACTTAATTTACGTGCTGAAGTAAAAAAAATAAGGGTAAGTTCTCAAGTTATTGATCAACCGCTTGATAAAGAAACAACCCAGCAAGGTGCTAGGAACCGGGCAACTAATGCTAGAAAAGCAAAGCCTGATGCTGACTTCTGGATTGGCTTGGAGGGAGGGCTTCATGATTACGGCGAAGGGTATCACCTAGTGACTTTTAGCTGTTTAGTTGACCAAAGCGGTGATGAATTTATAGGAGAGGGAGTTGAAGTTCACCTTCCCGAAAATGTTTCTGATGAAGTTAAGAATGGCAACCAGTTTGGAGAGGCAATCAGAATTTATGCCAAAGAGGCTTTCCAAAACGCTTACGCAAACTACTTGAAGGCTAAAGGGGGCTTGGTTTACCGGGAGAAAGTTAATACTGTTATTTTGAATAGTAATAATCAAATACTTTTACTTCAGTTGATAAATTATGGCGATACTGATTGGAACACGCCTGGTGGAGGTATCGAGGAAGGAGAAACCCCCGAAGAAGCAGTCTTTCGTGAATTAAAAGAAGAATTGGGTACTGATAAATTTGAAATTATAGAAAAATCAAAAATTATAAACAAATATGAGTTCCCGGATTTTGTTGTGGTTCAGCAGATAAAAAAAGGAAACCAATATAAAGGGCAAAAGCAAATACAATTTATTGTTCGTTTTTCAGGCACGAATACCGAGATAAAAACACAAGATGAGGAAATCAGAGCTCACATTTGGGTTGATTATAGAGACCTTGAAACATATCTTAATTTCCCTGGCCAGTGGGAAAATGTAAGAGAAGTGATAGAGAAGTCGTCTGTTAAAGCTATAATCGCTGGGAAGATTGCTAGAAATTATCTGCATCATCAAGAAAAATAATTAGCATCCTGTTAAAATACCACTATGTCATTATCTGTTGGGATAGTGGGGTTGCCCAATGTGGGGAAGAGCACCCTTTTTAATGCCCTTCTTAAAAAACAACAAGCCTATGTTGCAAATTTCCCGTTTGCGACGATTGAGCCAAATATCGGCATGGTTCCGGTGCCGGATGATCGGCTCGATGCTCTCGCCGAAGTGATAAGTGCAGAGGACAAAGAACATAGGAAACCTCCAATTGTGCCTTCGACAGTGGAGTTCCTGGATATCGCGGGATTGGTAAAAGGAGCGCATAAGGGGGAGGGGCTTGGAAATAAATTTTTGGCACATATTAGGGAGGTTGATGCAATTTGTCATGTTCTCCGTGGCTTTAGTGATGATAACGTCGTTCGGGAGGGGAGTAAAAGTCCCCGCGAAGATTTTGAGACCATAAAAATAGAGCTGGATTTAGCCGATTTGGAGCACCCCAATGCCTTGCCTTTCTCCCAAAAACCCATCTTGATAGCTTTGAACGTAGATGAAGAAGACTTGCCTGGGTCAGCGAGGCTTGAGGGAAAATTTGCGAGTGATAATAATCTTAATAAAGACCAAGTGATTGCAATTTGCGCCAAAACAGAGTCAGAGTTAGCGGGGTTATCTGAAGAGGATCAAAAGGAATATTTAGCCGCCTTGGGGGTAGCGAAATCTGGATTGGAAAGGCTTATTAAAAAGGCATTTTCCACTTTAGGGTTGATCACTTTTTTAACTGCTGGTGAGAAAGAAGTGAGGGCATGGACTATAGAAAAGGGGATTGATGCCCAAAATGCCGCGGGAGTAATCCACACAGACTTTATGAAGAAATTTATCAAAGCCGATGTGGTGAAATTTGAGGATTTTGTCGGTCCGCCAGCTGGCGGAGGGGGATGGAAAAAGTGCCGAGAGAATGGAAAGGTGAAAATCGAGGGAGCAGATTACATCGTAGAAGATGGAGATGTGATCGAGTTCAGAATTGGAAGATAAGGCAGAGTGCTGGTATACTACTACCGTCATGAGCTACGAATTAGTGGTGGTCCTGGATGGAGAGGCTACGGCGGCGAAGAAAAAGTCCGTCCGTGTTTCTGTTGAAAAAACTCTTAAGGTTTTCAAGGGAAAAGTTGTCGATTTTAGCGACTGGGGTGTTAAAACTCTTGCTTATAAAATCGGTAAATCGAAAACAGGTGTCTTTTTATTGTATGATTTAGAGTTGGAAGCAAACGCCGCGCGCGAGCTTGGTTTGAAGCTTCGATTAAATGAGGATATCATTAGATACTTGCTGATAAAGCAAGAAGGTAAAAAAGTGAAAGAGTGAAATGGCAAGAAGTTTAAATAGGGCAACTTTGATAGGTAATATGACTCGGGATCCCGAGCTTCGCTATACTCCTCAAGGGACGGCCGTGTGCACTTTTAGCGTGGCGACGAATAGGCAGTGGAAAACTGAATCTGGCGATACCAAAGATGAGGCGGAATTTCACCGGATTGTGGCTTGGGATAAATTGGCCGAGATCTGCTCCCAGCTTTTGGGTAAGGGGAAGAGAGTATTTGTAGAGGGAAGGATCCAAACCAGAAAATGGGAAGACAAAGACGGGAACCCAAGGACGACTACAGAAATTGTAATTAGCGACATGCTCCTTCTGGAAAGGATTGGCGAAGGTGGGGGAACTAGCGCCCCCACTCCCCAAGATATTCCGGAGGATTTGAGCGTTGATGAAGCTAAGCCCGCCAAAAAGGCAGAGCCTAAAAAAGAGGCGCCGGCGGATGACATCCCTTTTTAAATAAATGAAAAAAGAAAAGTTTTCTTATAAAAATTATGAGGAGTTGGCTCACTATATGAGCGATCGTGCGAGGATTTTAGGCCGGGCAAAAACTGGCTTATCCCCAAAGAGTCAAAGGCAACTTGTTAGAGCGATTAAAAGAGCAAGGTTTTTAGGCCTTCTTCCGTATTCGGCACGATGATCCCTAAATTAACTTTACCAAAAGTGAGAAAGCTGATTGTTGTCCTTACATCATGGACTTTTTTCTTTTTACTAGGATATTCAATAGCTGCTTCAAGTGTCCCCAAAATAACTATTAATCGAGAATCTCCCAAAAATCGCGATTTAGATTTTTCATTATTTTGGAATATTTGGGACACCCTAGACGCTAATTATTATGATAATTCCCAGCTAGATGAAGCTAATATGATTTATGGGGCGATCAAGGGGATGGTCGCGGCAGTGGGGGATCCGTATACCGTGTTTTTGACGCCCAGGGAAAATGAGGTAACTCAGGAAGATTTGAGTGGAAATTTTGAGGGAGTGGGGATCCAGATTGGCTTTCGCGGCCAACAACTTGCCGTCATTTCTCCTCTTCCGGGCACTCCCGCCGAAGAGGCAGGGATTAAAGCTGGGGACTATATCGTCGGGATAAAAGATGAAGAAAAGGACATAGAGCGCGGGACCACAGGGATCACACTGCCCGAGGCAGTTCAGCTTATCCGAGGGAGAGCTGGTACAAAGGTGAATCTTACCCTTCTTCGTGGAGGAAGCGATGAACCCATCATTGTGGATGTGGTTCGAAAGAGTATTGATGTCCCCAGTGTCAGTCTGGCATTTGTGGGGGAAACAAAAGATATTGCTCACCTTCGCGTGATGAAATTTGGGGCTGAGACCAAGGCCGAGTGGGATAAGGCGGTTTTGGAGATTTTACTTCACAATAACTTAAGCGGCGTGATCCTTGATCTAAGGGGGAACCCAGGGGGTTACTTGCAGGGAGCGGTTGATTTGAGCGGCGACTTTATGGATGTAAATGAGTTGGTCGTGATCGAAGACCGCGGGAACGCCCATACTGAGGAACTTAGGGCCAATGGGCCTGGGAGACTTAAGGGCGAAAAGCTTGTTATTTTAGCTGATGGCGGGAGTGCTTCGGCCTCCGAGATTTTAGCGGGTGCTTTGCGAGAAAATCTTGGGACAGATATTATTGGCATGACTACTTTTGGGAAAGGAACGATCCAGGAGCCGATGTATCTTGATAGCGGCGCAGGGCTCCATGTGACAATCGCCAAATGGCTCACACCAAAGGGGAATTGGGTAAATGACCAGGGGCTTCTGCCGGATGTGGAAATTGAAGATGATTTTGATACCCCGGAAGATGAACAGCTTGCCAAAGCGATTGACTACTTAATCACTAACTGATTTAATTTCTCTAATGAAATTATTTAATTTGAGAAGTTTCATGTTTGGACTTGCGGTGGGGGTGGTGATCGTATCCTCGGTGGTAGGCGGAGCGATCGCGGATAGGATTTTTGGATTTGATACCCTCGATAGTTGGCTCCCGAGAACTTCGGTTGGTGCAAACGGACAGAAAGTATTGGTGGAGGAGTCTGTGACTATAGATATCGCCGAGCGTGTTTCTCCGTCTGTGGTGACAGTTTCTGTCGAGTTCCCCCAGAGAGAGGTAATGGGTTTTGATTTTTTTCAAGGATTTACTTCGCGTTTTGAAGGAGGAAAGCCTCAGGATATCGGGTCAGGATTTATTGTTAGCCGCGATGGATTAATTGTCACAAATAAACACGTTGTTTCGGTACAAGGAGCAATTTATAAAGTTATCACGAGTGATGATAAAGAGTATGAAGTCACCGATATTAAGCGCGATCCGGCAAATGATTTGGCGATAATTAAGATTGACCTCGCGGGAGCGGGGCAAGTGCTTCAACCGGTTGAGTTGGGGGATTCTTCAAACCTGAAGGTTGGGCAATATGTGATGGCTATCGGGACTGCTTTGGGAGAATTTAGGCATACGGTTACGACCGGAGTAATTTCCGGGCTTGGCCGGGGGATAACCGCCGGGAGCGCCTTTGAAGGATACGTCGAGGAATTAGATGATGTGGTTCAAACAGATGCGGCGATAAACCCGGGCAATAGCGGCGGGCCGCTTCTAAATTCTGCCGGGCAGGTGATCGGGATAAATGTGGCCATTGCCGATGGGGCAGAAAATATCGGCTTTGCCATCCCTATAAATGTTCTAAAGGAAGCGCTTAACCATTTCGAAACGGATGGATCTTTTGCCTCAAAGCCGTTTTTAGGGGTGGAGTACCAGATGATAAGCAAAAGAAGCGCAATAGTAAATGAGGTGCCGGAGGGTGCCTACATTGCTTCTGTTGTCGCGGGATCCGGGGCGGACAAGGCCGGGATAAAAGAGGGGGACATCATTACCAAGTTTGGTGGGGAAGATTTAAATGAAGACAATAATCTGGCAAGCGCGATCAAGAAAAAGAAAGTTGGCGACAGTGTGGAAGTGGAATTATGGAGGGGTGAAGAAACACTTGAGCTTTCTGTTATTTTGTCTGGCTCGTCAGAGTAGAGATAAGTTTATCTAGGTTTCCATCGACAATGCTCTCAAGATTCCCAAAACTTTTTTTGATCCGGTGATCGGTGACCCGTGATTGGTGGTAGTTGTAAGTTCTTATTTTTTCTGATCTCATCCCGCGCCCGATCGCCGAGCGGTAGCCTTCAATTGTTTTTAATTTCCTTTCTTCTTCTATCTCCCACAGCTTTGACCGCAAAAGGGAGAGGGCGATATTTCGGTTTTTTAGTTGCTCCCGTTCCTGTCTGGAAACTATCACGATCCCGCTTGGCTTATGAGTGAGCCTTACGGCAGTGGAAACTTTATTTACGTTTTGTCCTCCGGCGCCGGAGGCCCTGATAAATTGCCACTCGATATCGCCGTTATTTATTTTTATCTCGTGTTCCGTGATTTCCGGGAGGACTGCAACTGTAGCGGTAGAAGTATGGATGCGGCCGCGCTTTTCAGTTTGCGGGACCCTTTGCACTCTGTGTACGCCTGATTCCCCTTTCAGGAGATCAAAGGCTCCCTCTCCGGATATTTTAAGGACAGATTCATTAATCAGGGAAGTCTTCCAATTTTTTTTGATTGCGAACCTGTGGTACATGCGAAGAAGGTCGTTTGCCCATATTTTTGCTTCGTCGCCCCCTGTGGCGCCTCTAATTTCAAGGTACGCTGTTTGCATTTATTTTTTTCGAAGTTCCTTGAGTGATGCCGGCTTTGCCAGTTCTTCTTTGATGCGCTTGGTCCTTTTAATTTCCCTCCTTTGAGCTTTGGATAGTACTTTTTTACTTGCTTTGGCTCTTTTAGCCATGAACGCATCCACCCTCCCTGCGGCGTCAAGGAATTTCATTTGACCTGTATAAAAAGGATGACAGGCACTGCAGACTTCGATTTTAATTTCCGGCACGGCGGCCCCAAGGGTAAAAGTGTTCCCGCAGGCACAAGTTACCTTAGCTTCCGGATACCATTTCGGGTGGATTTTTGCTTTCATTGAACTTACGATTATATCATTGGCGCTTGCTCTCGGCAATAAATATGCCGATAGTAATAATTACAGCCCCTACTACAAAAAGTAGTGTGAATTTTTCCCCAAGCCACAAGACTGCCAGAGGAATAGCAAAAATCGGCTGTAAGTATTTGAAAAGTGCGGCTTCGCTGACCTCAATTGTTTTCTGACCGAGGACGTATAAATAGTATGCCAGTGTTCCGGAAATGAGCGCCATATACCAGACGCCGAGGTGGTACTGCAGCTCAAGTGTGGTGATTGTGCCCCACAGTGGACCTGCTCCAATTGTAGCGATAGCAAAGGGTGTCACCACAAGCCCGCTCACTAAAAATCCCCAGTGAGTCAGAGCGGCAGGATGCACCCCATCTTTTAAAAGCTTTTTGCCGATTAATACTCCGACCACGTCGATGACCAAAAAGGTCAAAAGGGCAATGTTCCCGGAAAAATGGACGCCGTCCTCGCCCTTGTAAAGGGGAAGGAGGGTCACGGTGATGACTCCCAAAAGCGCGATTACGATCCCCATTTTCTCACGCTTGGTGATAGTGTCTCGGAAAACGAGCGCTCCTCCCACCACCGCAATTAAGGGAGAAATAATTGTAATCAGAGTTAAATCTAAAACAGTGGATTGTTTTAGTCCTACGAATAAAAAGCCCAGGGCAATAGTAAAAGCAAAAAGTCCATAAAGAATAACCAATGGTAAATTTCTGGACTTGTTTGGGATTTTAAGATTAGTGAACAATACAAATGGGAGGGAAAATAGACCGGCAACAATGAAGCGGTAAGTGAGAAATGGCAAGACGTCGATTCCCTCAAGAGTAAATTTGATCATCGGCGCCGCCACTCCCCATATGGCTGAGGAAATAAGCATATATAGATAAGCTTTATAGCGAGCTCTCGACATAGATAGTAGATTTATACTATCAAAAAAATTTCAGGAAAGCTCTTCCTTCCTGATCCAGGGATAAATTGCGGCGAAGGATGATCCGCCGCTTTTTAGCATTTTGGTTCTCAAAAGCCAAGGAGTTTCAGTTTGGAGGAGTATCCCGCCGCCAATCTCCTGGACTAATTTTCCCTGTTCTCCGTATGACCGAAACTTCTCTTTTGCCATAAGCTCAAGATCAGCCTCGGCAATATTAAATATTCCCTTGTAGGGGCCTTTAGTTGAGAATAGCTTCCTTAAGAAATCTACTTCGTTATTAAGTTCTTTGGTGGTGTAGTTTGGATTTAAATTTTCAATGAAGACACTCTTTCGCCAAGGAAAACACAACAACGTCTTCTCCCAATAAGCTTTTGGCTCTTGATTCGAAACTTTGTGCATATTGCGCCTGCCGTTCGTTTAATTTAGCTTGGTCGGCTACCACTCCGTATTTACTTAGAATTGGTAATACATATGTATTAGGATCAGAATCTCCAAGAAAGATTACGATATCAGTTTGAATTCCTAATTTACGAAGATCGTCTCTTAGTTTATTTATTCTCGGAACTCTTGGAGTGAATAGATCGGTTCCCTTAACTTCCGTCCGGATATAGTTCTCCTGTGTTTTGGAAGTTAATGCAGATGGATCATACGACGGGCACGCAAATAGCGATAAAGTAATTTTCCCCTCAGTAGATAATTGTTGACTCACAATTGATGGGAGAATGTCCCGATCAGGGTTATCTTGCACCCGGTCATAATTTTCCAACACAGATAAAGCGCAATTTGTCAGGCGCTCTATCTCTTGATTTAAATAGTTGTTATCCATTTCTGTCATTTTTACTTCAATTACAATGAAGGAGAAAAAATCTCCTTCATTGTGGGTCCAGTGGCCGTGGAACAAAATCCATCTTAGGATCGTGCGTTCCATTGTCTGCTCCTTTCACCAATTGGACTTTGGGTGGGCGAGGGGACTCGAACCCCCAATCTTTCGCTTCACAAGCGAACGCTTTATCCTTTAAGCCACGCCCACCAAATTTTTCCCACTAAAAAACCAGCCCTCCGGCTGGTGATTGTTTTAGTTCACGCAAAAAACCACCAGCCTTTAGGCCAGGGTATGATGAACCTTAGAAACAAATAATATTTTCATATTAAGAAATTGTACTTTAATTGTTTAAACCTGTCAATTATTTGTAACCAGGTGGATTTGGTTTGCGTCGATTTCTTCTTTATCAAATTCTCCGATGACGATGATGGTATCTCCCTCTTTGAGGCTTGTTAGCTTTGCCTTTTTGAACTCATCCTCAACTAGTTTGGTCACTTCCACTCCTCCTTTGGCGTCGATGGACCAGTCATTGCCGCCAATATCCTTGATGATAAATTCTTTGGTGTTATAAGTTTTTACTTCTCCCCATACTGCCCGGATGGTTGATTCGGATAGAGCCGTCGTAACTAAAATCCTTTGGGCTTCGATAATATCATTGCCATTTGATTTTCCGATAGCGACAATAAAGTCACCAAGAGCAAGATCGGTGAATTCAATTTCGCGAGAGGATTTCATGATATTTGCATAGGTGGTTTCGTCTTTGTTGACCGAAATTTGTTCAATTTCTCCGGATAAAGTTTTTATTTGAATTGTTGATTCGCTCAAATCTGTAACTGTCCCGATTAAGGAAATCCCGTGTTCGCCGTTTTTTAAGTACGTCGAATGGACTAATAAAAGGCTTTTGCTCAGCGATTTCCCGCTATTGTCAAATCCTGTGACTTCAATTTGGTTTACCCCCCCGCTAAGTTCTGCCTCTGAGCGGTACCTGCCTTCTGTATCGGAAAGAGTGAGAGATGATTCATCATTAGTTGTAATGGTGATGAGTGCATTGGGGGAAGTGTAGCCTTCCACAGAGACGCTTGTGGCGGGTATCACGGCTTGGTTTGCCGGCTCGGATATTTCAAGGAAAAACCCGGTGTTTTGTTTGGGTGGGGATTTGCGATCGCTAGGTGGGGGCTCGTTCTGATCTGGTTTTCGGTCAAAAAAATCATTCATTCTCCAGATCCCAAAAGCCAAAGCGCCGCCAAGGACACTGCCAAGAATGATTGCTAATAGGATTTCTTTCCGCATGCCTTGTGGCAGAGGTTCCCAAATATACTTAAATTAGCTGTTACTTGTCAAGGAAGGCAGTCTTTGTTAGGATGACGCGATGGATGTTTTATACCTCGGGCACTCTTCGTTTAGGCTGACTAATAGGAAAGTAAGCGTAGTCTGTGATCCGTTTGACCCAGTCGTGGTCGGGTTAAAATTCCCTAAAGTAAGCGCCACGATCGTTACAATTAGTCATGATCATAAAGACCATAATAATTTTGCGGCAGTTAATGATGTGAAAAAAGTTATTAATGGACCGGGTGAATATGAAATTGAGGGAGTTTCGGTGATCGGAATATCAAGCTTCCATGATGCCAAAAAAGGTCAAGAAAGAGGCCAAAATACGATGTATGTAATAGAAATGGACGGGGTGAGGATCGCCCACTTGGGGGATCTTGGGCACGTAATCTCCGAATCAATCGTTAATCAAATTGGCGACATCGATGTTTTGATGATCCCTGTCGGAGGAGAGTACACAATTGGCGCAAATGAAGCGGCAGAGGTGGCAAGATTAATTGAGCCCAACGTAATTGTCCCGATGCACTATCAAATGCCCGGTCTAAACTCGGAGTCTTTTTCAAAACTACAACCAGTTGAGCCGTTTATTTCCGCTCTTGGTATCAAGGTCGAATCTGCTCCGAAACTTTCGATAAAGGCAGATAGTTATACTAACGGAGATCAGATTATATGGCGAGCCCCTCTCTTCAAGTAAGGATCCCGCCCCATTCTCATGATGCCGAGGCTTCGGTAATTGGAGCATTGCTTTTGGATAAAGATGCGATTATCGCGGTGGCGGAGTTTTTGATCCCGGGGCATTTTTATGATGATCGGCACCGAAAAATTTACGATAGCATCTTGGCGCTCTACGAAGACCGGGTCCCCGTCGACGTATTAACGGTTTCTGAGAAACTTAAGAAGAATAAATCCTTGAAGGAGATCGGAGGGGCGAGCTATTTGGCGGAGCTAGCCAACAAAGTCCCCACTGCCGCCCATGTCGAGCACTACGGTCAGATCGTGAAAGACCAGGCTACAAAAAGAAGCGTTATGGCCGCGGCGGCAAAGTTGTTTGATCTGTCGCTTGATGAGGGACTGGCCGCGGGGGAGCTGTTGGACAAAGCCGAGAGCGAAGTGTTCTCGCTTACCCAAAAGCATCTGGCAAAAAGCTTTCGACCAGTAAAGGCCGCACTGGCTGATTCGTTTGATCGGCTTGATGAACTAAGTAAGCTTGATACCGGGCTTCGCGGATTGCCAACTGGATTTAGTGATCTAGATAGCATGCTTGCCGGGATGCAGCGCTCAAATTTATTGATTCTCGCGGCCAGGCCAGGAGTAGGGAAGACAACTTTGGCAATTAACATGGCTCAGCATTTGACGGTTAACGAAAAAATCCCGGTTGGGTTTTTCTCGCTTGAGATGAGCAGTGAAGAGTTGGTGGATAGGCTTCTTGTCGCGCAGGCGGATATTGACGCCTGGAAATTAAAGACAGGCAAGTTAAGTGAGGATGATTTTACTAAGTTTTCAAATGCGATGGGTGAGCTTGCTGAAGCGCCGCTATTTATTGATGATTCCCCGGGGCTTTCGATTTTGGAAATGCGGACAAAGGCAAGAAGGCTCCAAGTGGAATCAGGGGTGGAGCTCATAATTGTTGATTATTTACAGCTTGCTATTAGTCGGAACCTTGAGAACCGCGTGCAGGAAGTTTCCGAAATTTCGCAGGGATTAAAAAACTTGGCCAAAGAGCTGAAAATACCAGTCTTGGCCCTAAGCCAGCTTTCAAGGGCAGTTGAACAAAGGGGTACGAAGCGGCCGCAGTTGGCAGATCTCCGCGAGAGCGGTAGCATAGAGCAGGATGCAGACGTGGTTATGTTTTTATGGAGGGAAGATGAGGAAAAGCTTGAAAATATGTATTTGGATATTTCAAAACACAGGAATGGACCGCTTGGCCAAATTGCCTTACACTTTAGGGGTGATAGAATAAAGTTCTATGGAAGAGACGCAAAAAGAGGAGATAAAGAGTAAATCGAGAAGTATGCTAGTCTATATTGTCGCCGGGTTAGTTGTGGTAATAGCGTTGTTCGGGTTGGGCTACTATTTTTTAACGCCGACCCCTGTTGAGACCGATGCGGTGGATACGGTGGTGAGTAATGAAATTGTTATTTCTGCCTCGGAATTTAAATTTAATCCCCAAGAAATTAAGATAAAGGCAGGAGAAAAAATACAGATTACTTTTAAAAATAATGGGAAAATGAGGCATGATTTAGTGTTTGAAGGCGGGGAATTTAAGACAAATTCAATATCAGGCGGCGAGTCTCAGACCATCGAAGTTGTTTTTAGTGAGCTTGGTGAATATGTTTTTTATTGTTCTGTCCCGGGGCATCGAGAAGCCGGGATGGAAGGAGTGCTTATAGTTGAATAATGACGTCCCTTGCCCTTATTTTTACTCTTGCCGCCATCGGAGTTTCCGAGACGAGATATTTGATAGAGAAAAGGTTAAAAAGCGATAAACCGGCATGCTTCTTGGGAAGCGAGTGCCACATCGTTTTAGAAAGTAAATATAATAAGCTTCTTGGGATTCACAATGATGTTTGGGGGCTCGTATTTTATTTGTTGACTGGGTTTATCGTCTCGCTTTTGGTCCTTAGAATTGGCTCAGAAAATTTGATCCAGAATCTATCTGGGATAATGCTTTTTTCTGGTTCGCTAGTCTCGGTGTACTTTGTTTTTCTTCAGAAATTTGTAATTAAGAAATGGTGCTTTTGGTGTGTGATGAGTGCTGTGACAATTTGGCTGATGGCTCTGATATATTTATTCATATGAAAGGAAGTAGCCTTCATATCCTGAGAGTTGGTTTAGCGATTACTTTTTTGTGGGTCGGACTTTTAATTTTGAAAGACCCGGTGGGGTGGGGAGGGTATATAAATGATTCGTTTTTAACTTATTTTCCGGTTGATATAAAAATGATGATGCAGACAACGGCGATCTTTGATCTTGTTGTAGGGCTATGGCTTCTTTTGGATTATAAACTTTGGGTACCAGCTAGTTTGGCGGTAATTCACCTAGCGAGTGTTTTACTGGTTTCCGGAATTAATGCGATTACCGTACGCGACATCGGCCTATTATCCGCTTTATTGGCACTACTGATTGAGTGCCGAGGGAGGGACTCGAACCCTCACGAGCTTTAGGGCCCACAGGTTTTTGAGACCTGCGCGTCTACCAGTTCCGCCACCTCGGCAAATATGGTATATTTTACCATGATTTCGGCAACTAATCTAAAAAATTCAACCTGTTTTTTGTACGAAGGGAAGCCCTTGCAGGTAATCAAATATACCCATATAAAAATGGGCAGGGGAGGGGCGACGGTGCGGGTGAGTGCCAGGAATTTGTCAAATGGCAAGATGGAGGAAAAAACTTTTCCATCCACTGCAAAATTTGAAGAAGTTTCTACATCTAAAAAGGAACTTACATATTTATATCGTGATGGAGATAGGGCGGTCTTTGCTGACCCCACTGATTACAGCCAGTCAGAGATAGATATAGACCTTATTAAAGGGCAACTTCAATACATTAATGAGGGACAAAATGTGGATGTGCTTTTCCGTGATGACGAACCCGTTTCAATTGAGCTGGCTCCCAAAGTGGCCCTTGAGGTTACCGAGACGGATCCCGGCGTAAAGGGCAATTCATCAACTAATGTTTATAAGCCCGCAAAATGCGAGAACGGCGTTCAGGTGAGAGTTCCGCTGTTTATCAAAACGGGCGACATTGTAAATGTTGATACCAGGACCGGGGAGTATCTTGAAAGAGTTAGCCAAAAATCCACCAGAGAGCGATCGCGATCGTGATAAATTGAGTGGAAAGGCCAAGAACGACATCCGCGTCGTTTTGGATAGACTTCTGAAATGAAATCCATTTCATAACTAACCTGTTTTTATATTTAAGGAAAAAGTACGGTCCTTCGACAACGTCGGGTAAGACGGAAGCAAAAGAGGCGAAGAAAATCGTTAAGGCATGCGCTGTGTTCGGGAGCGCTTGATAGGCGATAAAGCTCCCTAGAGCCAGCGCTAAGCATGAATCAAAAATTACCACTTGCACGGATTGTTTAGTTATCTTCCCGTGTTTTTTAAGCTCGGAATTAAGGTGGGGATTCCAGTGGGGAACAGTTTCCAGCACAAAATGGCTCCCAAAAGCCAAAGGGATAGCCAAAAATGGATTGGCGACGGATACCGCAATGGCCGCTCCAACCGCTACATGAGGTGTTTCTAGCACAGTTATTCATGCTATAATCACCAAGCCCCTTATGTCAACTGTAATACCTTTAATCCTCCTTGTAATTATTGGCGCCCTGGTTTTTCTTTTTTTATATTGGAAAAAACTTCGAGATGATTATTCCAGGGACACGGTGTTCACGACAGGCTTATTTGTAGTGATCGGATCGATAGCCGGAGGAGTGGGCGGTAATTTACTTTCAAAAGTGTTAATGGAAAATCGGGTATTTGTGCCTCAGGGGACTTGGTTTTGGGGATCGGTCTTGGTCTCATTTGTGTTTTTTTTATTTGGTGTGAGGAAAAAAAAGCTTCGTTTTTTTGAGACATTTGAGGCGTATGGAATGGGGATCATTGTCTGGTTTGCGATTTTTGCAAGCATTTTGTACTGGCCATTGTCACTGGTTTTAATCATGTTTTTTATTCTTTACTTAATTCTTAATAAGTATTACAAGCGGTTTAACTGGTACCAATCGGGTAGGGTGGGCTTTTCCGGGTTAACCACACTGGGACTAGTTTTCTTACTGCGTTCTCTTGTTGCGGTATTTTTCCCAACTATGTTATCCTTCGTTGGAAGAGTAGATTCAATCGTTTCTGCGTCGGTCGCGTTTTTATTATTCTTTGCACTGTATAATCTTTCTCAAACATAAATGGCAAAACGAAAAAGTAAATTAACTAGAGGCGCTCAGATTGTAAGGTTCCCGGCGAAGGTTCTTTCCCCGGCGGGGTATTTTCTTAGTTCTCAGCTTGCACGCCTTAAAAGACGCAGGAAAGAAATTGAAGCAGATGATCCGTTTAAAAATATAAACAGGGTGACCGATAATGCCTCCCCGGATGCTGATGCTGAAGAGCAATTTGGTCATGCCAGGTCGGCGGCGATTAAAGAGCAGTTAGACCGGAAAATTATCCAGACTTGGAAAGCCTTGGCTAGGGTGAAAATTGGCAAGTATGGAATTTGTGAGCATTGCGGCGAGATGATTGATACGGATAGGTTGATGGTTTATCCCGAGGCCACCTTGTGTGTTAAATGTGAATCAAGAAAAACCAAAAATAATTCTTGAGGACAAATTTCTTCTCGTTATCGATAAGCCTTCAGGCTGGGTAGTTAATAACGCCGTATCTACAAGAGGCCAGAGGACGATCCAGGATTGGATAGCGGAAAATTTTAATTTTAGTATTTCCAATTCAGAGGTGTTTAGGAATGGGATAGTTCATCGCTTGGACAAGGAAACAAGCGGGGTGCTTTTGGTTGCCAAGGACGAAGACTCTTTTTATTATCTCCAAAAGCAGTTTAAAGATCGTTTAGTGGAAAAAACATATCTAGCGATGGTCCATGGACGGTTTGATGATAAAGAAGGGTCAATCTCTATTCCCCTTGGGAGACTTTCTTGGAATCGGGAAAAATTTGGGGTGGTCCCAGGCGGCAAGAGTGCACAAACAAATTTTGCAGTTGAAGGGGAGTATCGCGGCCCAAAGGAAATTTATACTCTTTTAAGGGTGTCGCCAAAAACAGGGAGGACCCACCAAATTAGAGTTCATATGAAGCATCTTGATCATCCAGTAATTTCAGACCAAAAGTACGCTGGCCGCAAAAGAGCGAGGGCAGACCGATCATGGTGCCCGAGATTATTTTTGCATGCTTATAAATTGGTTTTTAGGCATCCTGTGACGCACCAGAAAGCGAGCGTGACGGCGCCTCTTTCAGATGACCTGAAAAGTGTGATGACTGGCCTCGTGAAAACATGATACACTGAATGCGAGCATATGGACAAGGCAATTATCGGGGATCTTTTTTTTATTCTCTTGGCGGCTCTTTTAGGAGGAGTAGCGGCGAGGATCCTAAAGCTCCCAACTCTTTTGGGGTACATCGTGATCGGGGTGCTTCTTAATGTAGTCTTACCAATTGACCATGGGGGCGTGGAAAGTGTTGCCCAGATAGGGGTGATATTACTGTTATTCTCTGTCGGCATAGAGCTTTCTCTTTCAAAATTTGTGCGGGTTGGATATGTTGCTGTTTTAGGGGCCCTAGTGGAAATGGCTGTGGTTACTGGCGTGGTGTGGGCGATGCTTACGGCCAGCGGATTTGAAGGCATCCCGGCAATGGTGTTTGCCCTTGCTTTTTCGCTCTCATCAACGGCTTTGGTAGTCAAAATATTGGAAGACCGCGCAGAAACGGATTCTATCCATGGTGAAATAATGATAGGTTGGCTTTTAACTCAGGATTTGGCGGTTATACCAATAATGGCCATTCTTCCGACGTTAACTGACGGGATGGCAAATTGGGGAGGTACGGCAGTGAATAGCCTTTTGGTTTCAGCCTTCCTTGTCTCAGCGGTATTTTTTTTAGGGAGAATGCTTGCTCCAGCCCTCACTCATATAGTAGCTTCTACAAATTCTCGGGAGCTTATGGTCTTGGTCGGGATTTCCTTGGCCCTAGGAACTGCCTTTCTAGTATCTAATTTTGGGATTTCTCCAGCCCTTGGGGCATTTTTAGCAGGTGTAGTAATTTCCGACACTCAGGAAAACCATGCAATTTTTTCTGAAACAAGACCGTTGAGGGATGTCTTTGTGATACTTTTTTTTGTTACTTTGGGTTTTTTCATAACTCCCGCGGTGTTAATTCATAAAATTGGGTTTATTCTAAGTCTTGCAATTTTAGTGATCCTTATCAAAGCCTTGGTGATTTTGATGTTGATGTTATTTTTGGGCTATAGGGGTAAAACCGCGATGATCGTTTCTTTTGGCATGTCGCAGGTGGGGGAGTTTTCTTTTGTGATCTTTCTTGCCGCGCGAAGTTTAAATATCTTAAGTGAAGAATACGCTTCCATCGGGATTGCGACCGCCTTGGCGACACTTATCGCTACACCGTTTATCTATAAACTTATTGTTCCCTTATGGAGGAGACTAAAGCGATTGTCTGGAAGATGGCCTGTGATCGGATCAATTGTTAGTCCCGGAGTAAGGGCAAGAAAGGTGGAGAGTGGGCTTAAGGATCATGTTGTAATTTGCGGATTTGGAAGGATGGGAAGCTGGATCGGGAAGGCGCTTGACAGTGAAAAGATCCCATATGTGGTGATTGACTATAATCAAAGAGTTGTCAAGCAGGCTCAAAGAAAGGGGATAAGGATTATCTATGGCGACCCGGCTGAGCCAAATGTTTTGGATTCGGTTTCTGTCTCAGAGGCAAAAGCCGTGGTGGTTGCGATCCCGGATCTTGTTGTCCAGGAGGAGATCATTTCTTATTGTCAGAATCAAGCAAAAAAGGTCAAAGTTATTGCAAGAGCACATCTTGATGAGGACGTAGCAAAGCTTTCCCATCTTAGAGTTAAAAAGGTTGTCCAACCGGAGTTTGAAGCCGCAGTGACCGTGGTGAGGGATATTTTTACTTCGATGGGGAAGTCGCATGATGAGACAGGGAACATGCTCCGTGCCCTCAGGAGATTACATACTGTAAATTCTGCTTGATTATAATATGCCGGCCCGAAGAAGAAACCACGTAAAAAAGAAAGAGAGAAGAAGGCCATGGCCTTATGTAGTTACTTTGTTTTTTACGATGGCTTTAGCCTTTTACTTTTTCTATCCTTCAGTTTGGAGTGGGAACGGGAAGCTAACGATTGCTGCTTCTGGTAAAGAAAAGGAGGTCTATTTAGTTACTTTTGATCCCTCTGCCGAGACAGTTACGACCGTTATTTTCCCTGGAAATACTTCGGTTAATGCGGCAAATAATTTTGGGACTTGGCAATTGGGGAGCATTTGGGAATTAGGATTTTCTGAAGGGCTAGAAGGGGAGCTTCTTGTGAATACGCTAATGAAGACCTTTGGATTGCCTATCGAGGCTTGGGGGGAGAGTAATGGATCGCTTATATCAATCATCGTCACTAGAAAAACAAATTTAACTATTAAAGACAGAGCAAAGCTACTATTTGCATATCTTAGGATAGGTGAGAGCGGTAAGCGCACGATTAACGCGACTGAAACTGGGTTTCTTAAAAATGTGACTTTGCCAGGCGGAGGGAGTGGGTATGAACCGAAGGACGAGGTCCCCAAAAGCTTGTTAAGATTTTTTTCCGACATACAAGTTTCCCAAGAGAGGGCTAGAGTGAGGATTGTTAATAAGTCCGGGAATGGTTTGTTAAATGATCAAGTGGGCAAGGTGATCGAAGTGTTAGGCACGAAAATTGTTTCTGTTGATAGGGAGAGTAGTGAAAAATTCGATTGCCAAGTGGTAACTAACAGCGCAAAAATTACCCAGGCAAAACTAGCACAGCTATTTTCGTGCAAAAAGGAGAGAGCTAAAGATCTGGCAGAGGGAGAAATTGACTTTGTTTTCGGAGAAGACTTTTCTAAGCGCTTCTAAATAGAGGGAAGGAGTGAATGTGGGCTATCTTTTCCGCCCGTACCTCCTCTTTTATATAGACGGATACACACCCGATCGAAGCAGACTTGACTGTGACTTGATATTTATTCCCAAGCTTAATAAGACTAATTAGGCGTGAGGCAAGGTCATCGGGGAGCCTGCCGATGTATTTTCCAAAGGAGGTGACCACAGTGATCCTGTGATCACCAATGTTGAATAACACTGGAACTTGGGAATTAAGGACTGAGACTAGATCGGGACTGCCAATATGCAAAAGTTCAATAATTTTTGTGCGTCCTGGCTCTTCTAAAAATACCTGTTCTATACTGGTATTGTTTGCCCGCGCTTCGTGGGGGTTTGAAAATTCCCATTTTTCGAGGCACCTAATGGCGATGGAATTAAGGGGGTCGAGCTCGAGAACTTTATTTGCGTGCCGTTTGGCGGAGGCAGTCTTTCCAAGCTCAAAAAGAGCTTTGGCCAGCCTGTTTAAGGCACTGATGTTTTCAGGATCTTTTTTTAAGATCTCTTTGTTTAGTTCTGCGGCTTCTTGCCACTCACACTTGAGGGCAGCGTCGATAGCCTGGCGGGCGAGTTGATCCATGGCTCTCTTCTCAATGAGTATAAATTGGCTGGTGGGCTTGTCAAGGGTTATGAGTGATATAATTCATAATAATGAGTGGGCATTCAAAGTGGTCAACGATAAAAAGGCAAAAAGGCGTTAACGACGCCAAACGCGGTCAGCTTTTTTCAAAGATGTCAAAGATAATTTCGATAGCTGCCAGGGATGGGGGAGCCAATCTTGAATCAAACCAAAAATTAAAAGTGGCAGTGGAAGCCGCAAAGACGGCCAATATGCCAAAAATTAATATCGAGCGGGCGATCGCCAGTGCCGGCAAGGAGGGGAAAAATTACGAGGAAGTGGTCTACGAGGGCTTTGCTCCAGAGGGCCTCGGGATTTTGATAGAAGCAACAACTGATAATAGAAATCGTACAGGGCAAGAAATCAAAAATATTTTGGAACGGAGCGGGGGAGCGATGGGAGGCCCGGGATCTGCTTCGTTTAATTTTGTGCCAAAGGGACTAATATTATTGGCCCAGAAAAAATTATCTGACGATGAAATGCTCAAGGTAATTGATTTGGGGATAGATGAAGTTGAGGAAACTCCCGATGGGGTAGAAATATATACCCCACCCTCTCAGGTTTATGAAATCGAAAAGAAAATAAGAGCATTGGGGATGGGGGTAGATGAAGTTGAGTTGACACAGAAACCCAAAATAAGCACAACGGTTAGTGAACCCAAAAAGAGCGAGAAGCTTTCTAGATTACTCGAAGATCTAGACGATCATGAAGATGTTCAAAAAATTCACCCGAGCTTTAAGATTATCTAAAAGGAGAAAATTTGTAATAACCTCGCTTTTACTTGTGTTAGGCTTTATCGGCGTTACCTTCTTGGACGGACAGAATAGGTTTTTAGGGATCGGCCTACTTGCTTTTGTCACCGTTATTTTATTTTTTTGGTCTCTGGCAGAGGGATTGGGGAGAAATGCAATTCTACTTGTCTTGGTCCTTCCGATGTTTTTTACCCTTGGTGTGGGCTTATTTTGGTTTTTGTTGCCAGCAAGTATTTTTTCACTGCTCCCGGTTTTGATTTTATATGGTGCCGGGATTTATGCGCTATGCCTTACCACAAATATTTACACTGTTTCGGCGATCAGGACGATCGCCTTGGTTAGGGCGGCAAAAAGTGTTGGTTTTGTACTCGTTCTATTTACAAGTTTTCTTTTGTTTGATGCGATTTTATCGACCCGGCTAAATGTTTTTTTTAGCTCACTTCTATCTTTTGCGGTTGCCTTTCCACTTTTTCTTCATGGCCTGTGGGCAACGAGGCTTACTGTCGAGCTTGAGAAAAGCGTTTTGACATATTCTTTGATTTTTTCGTACATGGTTGCGGCCATCTCTTTGTCTTTATATTTTTGGCCAATTACGGTAATAGTTGGCTCACTGTTTTTCACCGTGGTGGTTTATGTACTATTGGGCCTAGGTCAGGCTAAGCTCGAGGGGAAACTTTTCAGGCAGACGATAAGGGAGTACTTAATTGTCGGAATTTTAGTGTTTTTGGCTCTGGTCATCTCAGCTCACTGGCGAGGCTAAACAAATTTACAAAAAAACGACACCTATTTGTCGAGGGACAGGGGAGAGGAAGACTTCAGGGACTAGTGTTTGTTTCACGATCGGTATACATATTTTCACGAAAATTATAGGACCCATAATGATCATTTTGATATAGTTATTGAACTCAAAATAATGGAGGTAAGTGTAGCAATCTCAAGCTGTTACACTTGTTGCTGTATTAGGTGCTCTCTAAGTAACCACTCCCTTGAGCGCTATTTCGTTAACTATGGTTTAAACTACATTGTCGTACAATAATACTTTTGCGACATTGTAATTTTAGTGAGAGCGGAGAGAGCTGGTCGCAAATGTGTTTATGTGTTTGTGTATTTGGCGTATTAATTTAGTTGAAATTTGAATAACCCCTTTTAAGTGTCGATAAGCAGTGTTTCTATTCCGAATAAAGCCCGAAAAATTGGAGAGCTTTTTGATAAAGACGATATAAGTATCAGCTTTTTGATGAGAGAGGCCTTAAAACGTAAATGGTAAAGCTATATTCGAGCTTAAAACCACTCATTTCATGATGGAAGTTTGAATCAAGTTGGAACCAGATCATTAATTTAGAATAATGAATTAAATTTATTAAAGTCGCACAATAATTGACATTTTTCTTTTTTTTTTGTAAATTGTAATTACTCCCCTACCCCATGAAAGAACTGACAGAAATTTCTAAAAAAATAAGTGAATTTTTGGATTATTTGGCGGTCGAGCGCGGTTGCTCCCCTCTGACAATTCGTAATTATAGGCACTACTTGAGGCGGTTTGCGCTTTGGTTTGAGGCCAAAGAGAATGAAAGTGAAGTCACAAAAATCACTCAGGAATCAATCCATAAATACAGACTTTATTTGTCAAAGTTTGCCGATGAAAAGAATCATCTGCTTTCGAAACGCACCCAGAGCTACCACATTATTGCTTTAAGGTCTTTTTTGAAGTGGCTTATTAAAAATGACCACAAAGTGATTTCTCCGGAGAAATTGGATTTGCCGAAGGTTGAGGATCGCCAGGTGAAATTCCTAACTGGCGAACAAGTTGACCGGCTTTTGAACGCTCCTACGCTTTCAAGCATTAATGGAAAGCGTGATAAAGCAATTTTAGAGGTGTTGTTTTCAACGGGACTTCGAGTTTCTGAGCTTGCCGGACTTGACCGCGATAAGCTTGATTTGGATCGCCGGGAATTTGGAGTGGTGGGAAAAGGCGGCAAGGCAAGAGTGGTTTTTTTGTCGGTGAGAGCGCGCGATTGGCTTAACCAATATTTGGCCGCAAGGAAAGACCACTATAAGCCAGTGTTTATTCGTCACAAAGGGAACCCCGACCCGTCAACTCCGAGTGAAAAAATGAGGCTCACTCCCCGATCTATCCAAAGAATGGTTAAAAAATACGCTCTGAAAGTGAGCTTGCCGGTGGATGTGACTCCGCATGTTTTGAGGCATTCGTTTGCGACAGACCTTTTGATGGCTGGAGCAGATCTAAGAAGCGTCCAGGAAATGCTTGGGCACAAAAACGTCTCCACGACGCAAATTTATACTCATGTCACCAATAAACAACTCAAAGACGTCCACGAAGGCTTTCATGGAAAGGGTGGGAAATGAAATGCTGTGTTATACTCTTCTAAATTTGAGAGTTGAAAGGGGTACGATGTGATTTTGCAAACGCCGGGAGTTGTTGCGGCACGGGAGGCGCGAGGAAAGCGCCGAATGTGGTTAGAGCGTAAGCTTAAAGAAGGAGGGCTGACCAAAGCCGAATACGATGCGGTCAAAGGAAAAATGGTCGCATATGATGTCAGTATCCGGGACTACATAAGGATTTGTTACGCCCTCGGTGTTGTCAGGTGGACGGACGACGATAGGCTTGTCTCAACCTAGAACGGATTATTTGATGCTTAATTGGCGGAGTAATACTCGATATTTTATTCCGCTGATGTCTTTTCTAGGGCGGTGAAGGCTAAATTGACTATTTGTAAATTGTTTTTCTGTCGGCGACGCGTAGAATTGTAATTTGTTTATGGTGTTTGTCGATTGTATAAATTGCTCTGAATGATCCAATTCTCAGGCGATAATTGTTTCTTCCGACGAGTTTTTTGCTGTTTGTGGGATGTGGATTTGTAGATAGAATCAATATTTTCTCTACGATTTTTTTGGCGAGTGGAGATGAAATCTTATCGAGTTCTTTTTGAGCCTTGCGAGTAATGAGAAGTTTATATCTTGGCATTACTCCCCCAGCGGCTTTTAATGTAGGCAGATAGTTCAGTAGTTTTTTCTGTTTTCGCCTTTTCCGCCTCTTTGCTGTCAGAGAGATCCAGCACGGCCTCTTCTAATGCGTTGAAATAACCGGCATCAGCAAGGACCGCTCTGGGCTTTGAGCGCTGGATAATAAATAACGGTTCGCCTTTTTTTACCACGTTGTCTATTGATTTGGCGACATTTTTTCTCAAATCAGAAATAGAAATAGTTGTACTGTTCATTGTACAGTCAATATATCAAGATTATAAAGTAGTGTCAATATTTTATTCCGCCGATGTCTTTTCCAGGGCGGTGAGGGCGGCGGCCATGTCCCCGCGCTTGGCAAAGCGCATCATAATTACTCCTTGGGTATTCCTCCCCATCTGGGGGATATTTTTAAGAGGGAGCTTAATAACTTGTCCAGACTTACTGGTAATTACCACCTGCTCGATCATGGGAGTAACTAGCCTTGCAGTTACGAGTGGACCTGTTCTCTCATTCACTACTCCAGCCTTGACCCCTTTCCCCCCTCTTTTTTGAAGCGGGAATAGTTTCACTGCCGTTCGCTTCCATCAGTTTTTGAAGGAAATACTTCCATTGCGATCACTTGGTCGTCCATATCAATTTTAATCCCGCGAACTCCTGTAGTTGCCCTTCCCATCGAGCGGACATCCTGCTCTGAAAATCTTATTGATTTCCCTTTTTTAGTAACCAGCAAAACATGGTCGTTGCCATTTGTGGTATCAACCGATACGAGCTTGTCATCACCTGTTAATTTAATGGCGATCAGCCCATTGGATCTTAAATTATCAAATTGCCTGATGGCGGTTTTTTTAACTGCTCCCTGGGACGTTGCCATGATGATGTGTTTTGAACCGCTATTTTTGGCGACAACCGAGCGGATCTGTTCCCCTTGATCAAGATTTACGATGTTGACCAAAGCATGGCCCTTGGATTGTCTGGAAGTTTCCGGGATTTCCCAAGCATTTGTGCCAAAAACACGGCCTTTATTTGTAAAAAATAAGATCGTGTCATGGGTGTTGGTTGAGATAATGTGCTCTATCTCGTCTTCATCTTTTGTGGCCATCCCGACGACTCCTTTCCCTCCCCTTCTTTGGGATTTAAAAGTGTTTGTGGGGACCATCTTGATGTAGCCTGTCTTCGAGAGAGTGATCAAGACATTCCTTTTGGCGACCAGGTCCTCCTCGGAAAACTCTCCGATTTTTTGTTTATATATTTTTGTCTTGCGCTTATCCCCGTATTTCTCTTTAAGTTCTTCTAATTCTTTCCTGATAATCGATAGGATTTTTCGCGGATCTTTGATTGTTGCCACTAACTTTTTAATTAATTCTTGGATCTCTTTGTATTCTTTTTCAATTTTTTCCCGTTCCAGGGCGGCTAGGCGTCGCAATTGCATATCAAGGATCGCGGTTGCCTGCACCGCAGAAAGCCCGAATTTTTTGATAAGATTGCTTTTTGCGTCCTCTTGAGTGCGGCTTTTCCTGATTGTTTTGATCACTTCGTCAAGATTATCAAGGGCGATTTTTAAGCCTTCTAAGATGTGCGACCTCCTTTTGGCACTGGTCAGATCAAAAATTGTCCTTCTTAAAATTACCTTTTGGCGGTGCTTTACGTACTCATCTAATATCTGCTTAAGGTTTACAGTGTGAGGCACACCATTAACCAAGGCAACGAAATTAGCCGGGAAAGTTGTCTGTAGTTTTGTGTATTTGAAAAGGTTATTAAGGATGCTTTTGGGTTTGCCATCGCGTTTAAGCTCTATGACGATGCTCATCCCGTCTTTATCGGACTCATCTCGAAGAGCCGAGATGCCTTTAACGCGCTTATTTTTGACTAAATCTGCGATGCTCACGACTAGTTTTGCCTTGTTTACTTGGTAAGGGATCTCCGTTATTTCGATAATTGAACGGCCTCTGGGGCCATCTTTTATTTCTGCTATCCCCCGAACGGGTATCTTCCCCCGACCGGTGGAATAAACATCTTTCAGTGCGCCTGCGTCATAAATCGCGCCTCCAGTGGGAAAGTCAGGACCGGGTAAAAACTCGACAATTTCTTCTATGCTAATGTCGCTTTCAAAGGAGCACTCGGGCTTTTTGTAATCATTGTCGTCAAGATCTTCAATCTCCCCTCCTGCAACTGAGTCTATTTTTTTAATAATTTCTTGGGCGTTTTCCAGATGATCTTTTTCTTGAAAAACTGGCTGCCCTTTTTTGATCACCGCAAGGAGCGCCTCAACCACCTCTTTAAGATTATGGGGAGGTATTTTTGTGGCCATCCCGACAGCGATCCCCTCAGACCCCATGAGGAGTAGATTTGGAAGAAGAGAGGGTAGGTAAATCGGCTCCCCCAAGGTTGCATCGAAATTTTCCATAAAGTCGACCGTCCTTTTTTCAATATCCAAAAGCATATGATCGCTAATGGATGCTAATTTTGCCTCGGTATAACGCATTGCCGCCGGTGGGTCGCCATCAACAGACCCAAAATTCCCTTGCCCGTTCACTAAGGGGTACCGCATAGAAAATTCTTGGGCAAGTCTCACCATGGCGTCATAAACTGAAGTATCTCCATGGGGATGATATTTACCTAGGACTTCTCCGACCACCTTGGCGCTTTTTGAGTGTTTTGCTGATGAATGAAGGCCCATCTGGTGCATGGCGTAAAGAATCCTCCTGTGTACGGGCTTTAAGCCATCGCGTATGTCCGGAAGGGCGCGTGCCACGATCACGCTCATGGCGTAGTCAACGTAGCTTGTTGAAAGCTCGCTCGTGATGTCTACAGACTTTATTTTTCCAATGTTCATAGACTTTAAATTCTAGCTTGTTTGAGGCTAAGAAGCAAGGACAACTAGCCTCTAGTGGTCTTGTAAAATTCAAACATTACCGTCATAAAAAAAGCGACCCCAAGTGAATATGGAACGGTCATTAAATTGAATTCTGCAAAGGTGGTAAAGAGGATAAAGCTAAGGACAAAACCGATCGAGAGCTGTGCGCCATATCTTCTAAAAAGTTTTTTCCAATTCATGCTAGTTTATAAAAATGTGACCAATATTAGCCCTAAAACTAATAGCCCGAAGATCAAAATAAAAGCGATCATCCGGTAATTGTCTTCAGGTCTTTTTTGGGAGGGTGTGACGATGTTATCCATTGGCTTTTGCCTCCTTGGTCTTTACGATTATCGGTCTGACTAAATTTGTACCGATATTAGCGAGTTTATTTCCGATCCCGGCAACAAAGCCCATTAGGAAAAGATGCGCAAACAAATTTAGGCTGTCATTGAGCACGTATGAGGGGATTATTTCCGCCTTGGCATTGCCTGCGGTTGGCAGTCCTAAGCTTGCGGCGTCCAATGAGATAGCGGGAAAGCTAAATAGCTTTGCGGGCTGGGTTTTCTTCGTAAAAATTCGGTACGCGCTCAGTGCAGAGAAAACAATCACTCCGATCCCTACGAAAATGAGGATATATCCAAGGATCTTTTCGCTCATAATTCATTATATAACATAAATATCTTGGTTGTATCCACTGACGCCAACCAACTCTCCTTTGCCTTTGACAATTTCTTCAAAAGGAATGCAGTAGTTACACCCTCCATGCGGGCATTTGAGGTGTTCGATTTGTCTGGCCAACTGTATCCTTTTTGCAATTTTGAGTACCTTTCGGTGTGCAGCGCTTAGCTCAGGGAGCTTCTTCTCGACCAATTTGCCATCGCCTGCCAGGTACCAGTAGCTTGCCCGGTCAACTTTTCGGCTTTGGGTATTTGCTACAAGTAGATGATATATCGGGAGCTGGAGCGAGTCTTCGTCTTCCTCTTCTCTCCCGGTTTTAAAATCAACAATATGAACACTGTCTGTAATCGGCAAATATTCAAGCCAGTCGATTTTGCCGCAAAGGATTATATTTTCATCTTCACTGATCCAGTAGTACGGTAAGTCCCCTTTTATTTTAACGGCTTTATTGGATAGCGGGCCGGGGTTCTCGGTAACCATTTGAATCATGCTTCGCGCTTGTTCTTTGTAATTATCCTCTTCTTCTTTTGATTTAAATCCTCCTCGTTTTCCAGATACCTTGTCCCACTCGGCCTTAAATTTAGTGAGAGGTGACACTTTGAACCTTTCTTCTTGCGGGAGCGTGGAGAGCGACTCGAGAACGCTGTGAACAACCTGTCCGCGACTCAAAGGGGGGGTAACACGGTTAATTTTGTGACCGGTGATCGGGTCTTTGTACATGGCCCTCAGGTAGTAAAGCCGCGGGCACTTTAAAAAATCACCAATTGAAGAGTGAGAAACCCAAGTAGCTTTAAATTTGTCCTTTGTCATGGACTTTATTATATCAATTATGACAAATTGATTTCTTCGAAGAGTTTGGGAAGGAGGATATTTTGATAGCCAAGATCAGTTTTTATCTTTTCAGCCAGTACCATTCTTTCTTCGTCTTCTCCATGGATTAAAATTATTTGTTTAATTTTTTTCATTGCCCTTAGCCAGTCCAAAAGTTGGGGTTGATCGGCATGAGCGCTTAGTCCGCTAATTTCTGTGATTTGTGCTCTTATTTTTACTCTTTTCCCATAAATTTTGATGTCTCTTTCTCCTTCATTAATTCTTCTTCCCATGGTCCCTTTGGCTTGGAATCCGACGATCAAAAGCCTGGTCGTGTCTTGCGGCAAGAAATGGATGGCGTGGTGCAGTATCCTTCCCCCGGTCATCATCCCGCTCCCGGCGATGATAACTTTAGCACCCCTGGACTTGATGATATTTTTGCTTTCCAGGACGCTATCTGTCGTGGCTAAGCCCGGGAAGCTAAAAGGATCGTCTTTTGATGCGTGCTCCAATAGTTTCCTGTTGTACAAGTCTGGATATTTTTTAAATATTTTGGTGACTTTGCTCGCCATTGGGCTATCAAGGAACACTTTTGTCTCTGGTTTTATTTTCCCATCCTTTTTAAAGTGATCGATTAAGTGGAGAAGTATTTGTGTCCTCTCAATTGAAAAAGCAGGGATAAGAAGGGCTCCCCCGGTTATCTCAATGGTATTTATTTCTTTCCGGAGGATTTCCTCAGATGATTCATCGGG